>Ga0209319_1000310_pt1 | contig 69434 bp, 76 predicted proteins | sample RifGroE2_FD_184000 | JGI IMG/M metagenome (GOLD analysis project Ga0209319, IMG submission 184000) | Groundwater microbial communities from Rifle, Colorado - Groundwater E2 (SPAdes) (version 2) | ecosystem: Environmental > Aquatic > Deep subsurface > Groundwater | place: Rifle, Colorado, United...
CATTAAAACTAAAAAACATGTAATCCACACGGAAGAATCAAGTCATGAAAAATTTATTTTTTTACATCCTTACCATCGCAAATCTTGCCTCATACAACATGAATGCGATGGAACAACAGCAAGCAATCGCCTATCAAGGACAAACTCACGAACCTCGCAGATTTCCACTCACGTTAAAATTAAAATTGTATATACACCATAATGATCGTGTATATCACGACTGCGATGTCATTATCAAAAAAATGGTTCCAGAACACGCAACGATAGCAGATATTTTTAATAACTCGATTGCACTCTGGCACGAAACGCATCTACCCATTGAGTGTATATTTATACAGCAAGATCAATTAAGACCTGTGACAGGTCAAAATCGCATCATCGATTTGATAAACCCAACAAACCATAATCGTCAAATACTCAACTTTCGTATTGTGTATGCACTACACAATACTTGAACCATAAAAAATGCTCTCTTGAACCCTGGAGGTTCTGTGCTACTCTGCTCATGTTTCACAAAAAACAGAAGGAGCGCACATGTCTGGTACCATCGCAAAAAAATACATCACCGTTTTACTTATTGTAACTACCTTACTGGTCTGTCTTGGTCTTATTTTTATTTATTCATCGAGTTCAGTGTTTGCTCTTGAGCGATTTAACGCGCCCGGATACTTTGTAAAAAAGCAACTGATTGGTCTTGTTCTCGGCCTTATATTGCTCGTACTTACCACGTTTTTTTCTCCCCGCGGCCTCAAAAAACTCGCGCCCATTATCTTTATTGCCGCTCTGATACTTACCGCATGCACGCTTATTCCTGGTCTTGGCATAACCATTCACGGATCAAAGCGTTGGCTGAACTTGGCAGGGTTCGTCTTTCAGCCGAGCGAGTTTTTAAAACCTGCTACCGTGCTCATGGCTGCCTACATCCTTGATCGAAATTATTTTGCAACCCACTCATTATTCAAAACATACGTCCCCATGCTTGCACTCATGGGTATGATTGCGGGGATTCTTTTGCTTCAGCCTGATTTTGGGCAGACAGTAACACTGTGTGCAACTATGCTTTCCATGCTTTTTATTGCTTATACCCCTATATCATATTTGCTGTATACAGGGCTACTTATTTTGCCCATTTTACTCGTACTTGTTGTCCTCAAGCCTTACCGATTTGAGCGTATTCTTACCTTTCTCAATCCCTGGCAAGACCCGCAAGGCAAGGGCTTTCAGATTATTCAGTCTCTTATAGCAATAGGATCAGGTGGTTTTTGGGGCGTAGGCATAGCGCACTCAAAACAAAAATTTTTTTACCTGCCTATGCAACACACCGACTTTATCTTTTCGATCATTGCTGAAGAAACCGGCTTTATCGGCTGCCTGCTCATCATAGCTCTCTACATTATATTTTGGATGTGCGGTATCAAACTTGCACTTGCCACTAACGACATATTTGCACGCCTGACACTCATCGGCTGTAGTGTGATGATCACTCTGCAGGCATTCATTAATATCAGTGTGACCACCGCGTTTTTGCCAACCAAAGGGCTTGGATTGCCCTTTATCAGTTATGGCAATTCAGCCCTTATTGCCTCGCTATGGCTCGTAGGCATTATGATTGCGTGCAGCAAAAAAACTGCATAACAAAGACACTTTTTGCGTGTGTATGTATACTAAAAATATTAATTAACGCATATACACTTGTATCATCAAGGGATCATATGAAACACATATTTACTCTATTTCTCATGTGCCTGTCATGCTCACTGTACGGTATGGAGAGCAAACAGCAGAAGCCAACACAAATCAAATATATTATTCGTGACATATATGTTCACGTCAGACAACCAAATACAGCGCAATTTCAACTCTGAGGCGCATCATTGAATTAGTGAAATAAGCCAGGTGACGGTAAAGTGATTCTGAGTTTTAACCAAAAAAACGACAGGATCACAACATGCCCAAAGAGTACCATCACCTGACCTATGAACAAAGATGCCAGATTTATGCACTTAAGAAAAGTGATAAATCTCAACGAGAAATAGCAAAAATCATAAAAGCAAGCCAATCGGCAATTAGCAGAGAAACAACAAGAAACAGCGGTAAAAAGGGATATCGATATAAGCAAGCTCAAAAAAAGGCCACAAAACGGAGACTCGATGCGAGTTCAGTTCCAAAAAAAATGACTACCAACGTGATAAAACTGATAGAAAGCATGTTATGTAACGATCAGTATAGCCCTGATCAAATAAGCGGACGTCTCAAACGCAAACATGGTATATCTATAAGTCACGAAACAATCTACACGTACGTCTGGAACGACAAAAAGAATGGTGGCTCTATGTACAAAAATTTACGAAGAAGTGGCAAAAAATATAATAGAAGAGGTAACAAATTGGCGGGTCGAGGTCTCATTCCAAATCGCGTTGGGATTGAGCTAAGGCCAACTGAAGTTGATCAAAAGGTGCGTGTAGGTGATTTTGAAGCTGATACAATTATTGGCTCAAAGCATCGTGGAGCTATTTTAAGTATTGTGGACCGAAAAACAAAATTAACACTGCTGCGCTTGCTTTCAAGCACTAAAGCTCACATCGTTGCTCATGAAATGATTGAAGCCTTAGCACCAATCAAAACATGCGCCCACACGATCACTACAGATAATGGAAAGGAATTTGCAAAGCATGGGTCTGTTGCGGAAATTCTTGGAGTTCAATGTTTTTTTGCCAACCCATATCATGCTTGGGAACGTGGTCTCAATGAAAATACTAACGGCCTCGTGCGACAATATTTCCCCAAAAAATGTTCTTTCTCTAAACTAAGCAATGAACAAATTTTTGTTGTCCAACAAAAACTCAACAATCGACCTCGAAAAACTTTGAATTATTTAACCCCAAACGAAGAATTTCTTCGCCTCACTGGTCAATTTCCAAGTGATGCACTTCGCTGTTGAATCTGCCTTTCATAAAAATTCCCTTTTAAATGGTTTATATTTCTGAAAATGATTATATATTTTTTATTAAAAATGTCAAATATAAAATTAAGCATTGACTGGCGAATGTATATATGTATGGTCATGGAAATTCCGAAAAATTTTTTAGTTTTGATGAGCCGTGAATTGCCAAAGTATAGCAGGCGCTATTTGGGCACGCTCATGTGCGTTCGAAAAACATGCGATTGTTACAGTCTTTTTTACACATACACGTGGACAGGGCTTAGTGAGTTTCGCTATAAGGTCTGTTTTTTAGTTACATTTTTTGCTGATACGTGAATGTGAAGCCCTAAATTTCTCTACGTGTTGAGATATCTATATGTGGAAAGCTGATTGCGTATACACTAATACGATCAATAAAATCATGTTGAAAAAAATGCTTTTTAAGCGGTGGCCAAAAAACAAGCGCTGAGAATGAAACAAGTTTAGGTAGTTGGGCAATGATGTGTCTAGCCATTGCTCTGTCAAGAGCTGGGCAATGCGAGAGGTTTATGTGCGTGAGCTTTTTTAATTCTGTCATACGTTCGAATGTTTGCTTTGATATGCCTAGGTCACCACGAATATGCAAATTTTCTATATTGGGACAGTGATTTGCCAACTCTTGTACTAAAATTTGAGCCTCAGGAGTGTTGTGTAGGTATATATGTAAATTTTTCAAATGAGCTCCGAGATACAAAATGCACAATGCAGCTGCATCTTGTTGTGGATCTGTATGAGCTCCCAGCTCGAGCGTACGTATGCGCGAGCACGATCCCATTATGTGGGGTAATAGGTGATAGGCATATATCATTGTGTCAAAGCCACACAATGCAAGGCTTGTAAGGCGTTGCCCGCAATGCATAATCGCCGCGAATGTATGGGGTGTGGTGCCAATGCAATTTTTTAGAGTAATAGAATTTAAAGGACAGTGTAGGGTGATGGCATTCATGAACTCATCGTCGATACGTAATCCTTCAAGATGTATTTGAGAGAGATTGTAGAGATTGGCTATGTGGATCAGGCTATTGGGTGGATTGACTGGCCCCTGATTGTGCAACTCAAGGCTATTGAGGCGAGAATGTGTTTTTAAGAGGTGTGACAATACGTGTGGATTACTTAAACAATTTGAACTCAATGCCATATGTTTAAGGTTTGGGATGAGTGCAAGCGCATGCACAATTGACGCATTCTTTTTAATCGATGGAATCGATGAATTTTGGTTTTGTGTGGTTATGTTAACTGATTGGATATGTGGGCATGATTGAGCGAGAGTTTTAATGGTTGTTTCGTCGATGTTTTGGTTAGCATGCATGCTTATATGGATCAGATGCTCAAGATGGTCTATGTTCGGAGGTGTTAGTATCCCTGGCTGCAGATAATACCATGCGAGATGCTCTACCTGCGGGCATGCGTTGATGATAGCGTTTAGATGGTCTATGTTGATGAGCAAGCATGATTCGGGCAATGTGAGATTTATAAGATGTTTACCCAGTCTGGATATGTTTTGTAGCCCGGCGCTGTTAAGGTTTTTACAGCGAAAAAGGTCAAGGGTTTGTACGTTGGGGCATAATGTTATGAGATAATTTAGCATGTAATCATCGAGCAGACTGTCACCGGTTATGCTGAGCACGCGATCATGCATTGTTTGTGGTGCTCGTAAAAAGAGCTCAAATTCTCTCTGTGTCATGGTTGGTATATTAATATTTTCAACGCATGAATTATTCAAAATATTTCGAAATGTTCTACAGACTGTTTTTAGGCTTACGATGAGTTCATGATTATGGTTCTCATCAATAACAGATTGTCGTACTGCCTGCGTTTGAATGGATAAAGGAAAAGAAACCCAAGATTGTTTTTTGAGCATTGCATGGGTACTAGAACAGAAGAGAAGACTTGTGAAAAATATTATTCTCTTCATGTGATCCCTTGTTTTTTTAAGAAGGTATGGCAAGAGCCCAAGTGACATGCTCATCACTTGGTGGCCCGCTCAAACGTATCTTTTGTTTATGCGATTAAATCACACTATTCATGATCACGAATGTGCATAGCTTAATGGACTTCGCTATAATTTTTTGTAAAAAAGGTGCACGTCACCCTATGCCATATATCATGTATGCCACAGATGTTTTATAGGGTACAAGAACGTGGTGAAAATGTTTTTGCTATATAAACAAAACAAGGAACGACTATAACAATCGTTCCTTGTGGATATCGTAATAATATAAATACTTTATACAGCATCCGTATCGATAGGTCCGTTTTGGTCTTTAGATCCATCGGTATTATTTTTGCTATGATCAGGTTCTGATTTTTCGTGTTCTTTGTAGAGAATTTCAGCAACCTTGTGTGCTTGAGTGAGAAGTTCTTCTGTTGCTTTTTGTAATTCTTCGCCGTTATTCTCGTGTTCTTTGAGTGCTGCTTTGGCTTTTTCTAAAGCTTTCTCTGAATCTTCAATATCCGATTCAGAAAGTTTTTCTTTATTGTTTTTGAGTGTTTTTTCGAGCTCAAGAATCATACCGTCAAGTTTGTTGCGTTTTTCGATTGTTTCGCGCGCTGCCTTATCTTTAGACTCATTTTCTTGAGCCTCTTTGACCATGCGGTTTATGTCTTCTTTGCTCAGGCCGCTGCTTGATGTAATGGTAATTTTTTGTTCTTTGCCTGTGCCTTTGTCTTTTGCAGACACGTTAACAATGCCGTTAGCATCGATATCAAATGTGACCTCAATTTGAGGCATTCCTCTTGGAGCGGCAGGGATGCCTTCGAGCCTGAATCTGCCGAGTGATTTATTGTCTTTTGCAAACTCGCGCTCACCTTGGACGATATGGATATCCACTGCAGTTTGATTGTCTTCTGCGGTACTGAATACCTGTGATTTGCGCGTTGGGATGGTGGTGTTTCGCTCGATGATTTTTGTAGCAACACCGCCAAGCGTTTCGAGTCCGAGTGACAATGGCGTAACGTCAAGAAGCAACACGTCAGTTACCTCGCCCGCGAGGACCGCTCCTTGAACCGCTGCGCCGACCGCGACGACTTCATCGGGGTTAACTGATTTGTTTGGTTCTTTGCCAAAAAACTCTTTTACGAGCATTTGTACGCGTGGTATGCGTGTTGATCCACCGACGAGTAACACTTCGTCAATCTCGTTTTTAGATATACCTGCATCCGCTATTGCTTTTTTGCATGGCTCCAAAAGTCTTCTAAATACATCTGAGCACAAATCTTCAAGTTTTGCGCGCGTTAATTTAACGTTAAGATGTTTCGGTCCTGTTGCGTCAGCTGTGATATAGGGAAGATTGATATCAGTTTCAACCAGAGTTGAAAGTTCGATCTTAGCTTTTTCTGCAGCTTCTTTGAGTCTTTGTAGTGCCATCTTGTCTGCGTGCAGATCGATACCATTTTCTTGTTTGCATAGTTCGATGAGATAGCTTGTGATGATGTTATCAATATCATCACCACCAAGTTGGGTGTCACCATTGGTTGCTTTTACTTCAATCACGCCATCATGAATTTCGAGAACTGAAATATCGAACGTACCGCCACCGAAGTCAAATACCGCGATTGTTCCGTTCTTTTTTTTGTCCATGCCGTATGCAAGAGCCGCAGCTGTTGGTTCATTGATGATGCGTTTAACGTCTAATCCTGCAATTCTTCCCGCATCTTTAGTTGCCTGTCTTTGTGAATCATTGAAATAGGCGGGCACGGTGATAACCGCTTCGGTAATTTTTTGTCCTACGTAGTTCTCCGCAGCTTCTTTAAGTTTGGTTAAAATTGCCGCAGAAATTTCTTGCGGGGTATAATCTTTGCCTTCAATATCAACGGCAATATCACCATTTGATCTTTTAACTACCTTGTAAGGCATTTTTTTTGCAATTTCTTTCATTTCTTCATACGTATGTCCGATGAAGCGCTTGATAGAAAATATAGTGTTTGTAGGATTTGTTACCGCTTGTCGTCGCGCAATAGTACCTACAAGTTTTTTGCCATCTTTGGTAAACGCAACGACTGAGGGGGTGGTGTTGGCGCCTTCTTGATTAGGAATAACTTTTGGTGTTCCGCCTTCCATAATTGCGACAACTGAGTTAGTTGTTCCAAGATCGATACCAATAATTTTTGCCATTGTTCCAATTCCTTTCGTTAGTGTATTTTTGCCTGACGGTACGCTGAAATTTATACTTTTTTTCTTGCTATATGTCAATATATTTCTTTACATTTTCTTAGTCAGTTACACTCAACTTTTTTCTCGTCCTCGCTTTTCCTTGCCTGCCCCACGCTGGCCTGATCGTCTTTCACTTCGATTGCTTGCTTTTCAAGCTTCGCTTCTCGCTTCGACTTTGCCAGCGTTTTTGCAAGACGCTTGCGAGAAAATTTTAATTTTTGCGATCCTGAGCAAATAGGTAAGTGAATTGCGCTATATTTTCTTCTATGCTTTTTCGAAAGGTGCATAAAAATGAAGCAGTATGTTTGTTTTTTAATGATGTTTTTTGTGTTCTCGCCACTTTTTTCTTGCGGATCTATTGACGATTTGCACGCAAAATTTTATCAACTGGAACGACTTTGTGGCTCAAAAAGAATATTGCTATGTAAAAATGATTTTCCTGAACCCATAATTACGCGTAATTATTTTTTTAATATGATGAAAAAGAATTATTTTTCAGCGCATACATCAGACTATTGCATAGCATTTTCACTTGAAAATTTTCATGACTTTTTTTTTCAGACAATTGAATCTATGAAGACATGCTCTCGCGAAGTAGTGCTTTCTCAGTCGTACGAGTTTACGTACTTTGTTTTTTCGCAACTGTTCACAGAGCTCTGCTCGCATGGTGATAAATCGTTTTTTTACGATATCGCCTTTTTTTATATACAATTTTCAAACTTGCCATTAGACGATCTATTTACGGTTGTAGACCGAATGTATAAAAAAATACTTGAATACCTTGCGGCGTACCACGTACACAATATGCTCAGTTTTTCTGTATGGGTTAAAGATCGCTGGTATATCGTGCCAATAGCGGCAGCATGCGTGCTGATAAGTTTTTTGCAATGGCGGAAAAAGCACACGGGTAAATACACAAATAAGGCTCTTCCAGCCTACGCACGAAGCTTACCAGCCTATGCTAAAGCTACGTCCGGCACGCAGCCCAGACGATCACACTTATTCTCGCCATGGGGCTTCGGCGGACAGGGCCCTTTGACCCGTATGGGCATTCGCCCTCCACAACGGTAGTAATTACGTATCGTATGGGCGAAGGCTTAACCCGGTGACAAAGAACAGGCGAACGCCTGCGAACAAAAAATGTTTCAATACTACCGCAAAAACAGACAGATGCAAAAAAAATGTTTGCGGCGTATACTTGCCTTCGAGGGTAAGCCTTTTTTGCGACGATTATTTATTTGTTAATCGATCGAAAAAAAGGGTGAAGTAATGTTTGTTCTAAAACAATATGTGGTATATCCGGGTCATGGGGTAGCAGAAATTACACGTATCATCAAAAGAACGATGAACGGGTGTGAAACTATGTATTACGAACTAACATTTATAAGTAAAAGCGCAACGATACTCGTTCCTTTGGATAATGCAAAATTGGTTGGCATACGCCCATTAAGTAGCAAAAAAAAATTGGAAGAAGTTTTTGTGTCCCTTGCACATCCTGCAAAAAAAATATCGCTTAAAGAATTTCTCGCCACAACATGGAACCGAAGGAACAAAAGCTATCAGACGAAACTGTCATCGGGCGATCCTTTAAGTTTGTGCGAAATTTACAAGGACTTACGCTTTCTTTCTCAAACAAAAGAACTGTCTTTTGGTGAAAAAAGCGTTTTATCACAAGTTGAGCTTATGCTTGCCGAAGAAGTTTCTCTCGTGCATCATATTGATGAGAAAGAAGCACGTAAAGTACTGCAAAAACATAGCACGTATAAAAACAATGAAAAAGAATCTTAGATAAAGAAGCATTTTACGATGAAACAGCATTCGGTGGGACGATACATTTTTTGTGGACCAACGGCCGGAGGAAAAAGTTCTTTTTCCGAACTGTTTTGTGAAAAAATTGATGGAGAAATTATCAATGCGGATGCGTGCCAATGGTATACACCACTTACCATTGGCACGGCAAAACCGGATCTTGGGCAGGTATTGGTTCCGCATCACCTATTCAATATCGTACATGACGCTCGGGTCATTTCTATAATGGACTATGCTCATCATGTACAATCAATATGTCTTGATATCGAGTCTCGCAACAAAACCGCCTGTCTGGTCGGGGGATCAAGTTTTTATTTGTACTCACTTTTTTTTGCTCATCACTCGGTAGCACATACAGAAAATGCATCTTTATCAATCGATAACATAACATGGGATCATCTCAATTCTATTGATCCGCTCAGGGCTCAAGAAATACATCCTCACGATGCATACCGTATTCAACGAGCCCTTGAAATTTTTTATAAAACGGGCGAAAGGGCCTCATCGTTGTCCCCTCGCAAACATGATTTTGGAGCGACTGTTGTTTTTGTAGAACGCGAAAAAGAAGACTTATGGAACCGCATGTCCCTGCGCATTGACGAAATGCTGGCTTCTGGATGGATAGACGAAGTTGCAGGGCTTTCTGAAGAATGGTGCGATTTTGTCAAAAAACGAAATATCATTGGGTACCCGCAAATCATAGAGTATCTTTCGGGGGCTCTATCGCTTTCGCAGACAAAAGAGCTCATACACATTGCAACGCGTCAATACGCAAAAAAACAAGCAACGTTCAATCGTCGGTTTAAACGCATGTTACAAGAGCGTGGCATAAAATTTTTAACAATAAACTTGACATTGTGTGCCCCTGATTTATATCTAAAACAACTCTTAGCAGAGCATTTTGACAGGTAATTTTCTGTCTTTATTTAATCAGGTCAAGCCTTGCGGCCCAAATGGCACGTACTTACTGCCATTATGGAGCGCTGGGAGCTTGCGTGTCGAGGGTGGAATCATCGTTATTGAACTGAAAATTTTGGAGCAGCATGGAAAAGTCGTACGAAAAATATATGGTAGCCGGTGCACTATTATCGTGCATGTTCTTTTTTGTCGTTGGCTATTTTTGGGGCAAGCGATCAATAGCGAAAGAATATAATTCGCTTCTTCGTCAATATACACTGGATGAGAAAATTCAAGGAGCGCTATGTGCCCTTGCACGTAATGGATATCTCGCAAAACGCAGCTCCGAACGCATAACAGAAGAAGAATATAAAGATGATAGGCATGAGCAGCAGGCCGTGGAAGTAACAAAAACGTCCAAGCCATCGACAATGTCGCATCAACAAGCTTCTCAAAAAATGGTAAAAAAAATAACAACGACATCGCCCGTTCTTATTTCTCACAAACAGGTTAAGAGCAAAAGAGCGTATGCACAGCTTGCCGGTTTTGGAACAAAAACCTCAGCAAATAAATTTAAAGACAAGCTTCTTTTGGCAGGTTATCCTGTACATGCAGTAGAACGTTGCATAAAAATACACAAAGGCAAAAGGGTGTGTGAGCAAAAATGGTATCAAGTTGTAACGGACGTGATGCTGCTTGAGAAGGTACAAAATATGGTTACTAATATCGCACGCAAAAACAAGTTAACCGGATATAAAATTATCAAGGTATAAACTGGCGAAGTGATGTTAGAAAAGAAACATCTTAAGAAAAGGAACGACTAATGATACAAGAGATACGAGATAACATAATGGGCGGTAAGCGCAGCATGCAAATCATCGTTGCTGTAATGGTGATTGCATTGATTGGTTCATTCTCTTTTTCAGGGTTAATGTCTTTATTTAAAAAAAGCCAAAGTGCATCATGCGTAGGATGTGTAGGTGATAGCGAAATTACTCGACAAGAACTTCGTCTTAAAGTACAAGAATTTAAAAAAATCATTACATACTTCAATCAGCAATTTGGCTCGTTTGCTCAGGTCATAATTAATATGCAAGGTCTCAGTGATCCTGGAACATACGCTATCAATCAATTAAAAAATGAAAAACTTCTTGAACTCTTCACCGATCAACAGGATCTTGTTTTTTCTGGTGACTATAGCGCAGAAAAATTGCAAGACCCTCGCTATGTGATGGGAGCTCTTGGGGATCTTGTTCCTCAGTATTTGTACGACCAAAATGGAAATATTCAGCGTTCTGCTTTTGTAGAGCATCTTGCGCACCAAGGGTTAACCTTGAGTGATTTTGATAGAATGTTTGAGAATGCATTAAAAAAAGACCTGGCATTAAAACTTATAAAAAACGCCAACTATGAACCCAAGTCTCGATTAATTTGTTTACAGGACTCAGCACCAAGAACGTTCAGTGTTGCAGAACTCGACTTTTTAACCTATTTGCAAAAACAACAAGCGGAAAAAGTTGATGACAAAACATTGCATGCATTTTACGACAGCGAAAATCAAAAAAACAAAAAATATTGGACAACCGAAAAGCGCACTGGTTTTTTGTGGACCTTTAAAGCTGAAAATTTTGAGAGAACTATTTCAGAAAACGCAATTCAAAAATATTATAATGAACACAAAAAAGAATATGTGCTTAAACCTGAGCGTGTATTTTTGAACCATATTGTAGTGGCCGATGAAAAAGTAGCACAAGAAATTGTCGCAAAACTTCAAAAAGACCCATCACAGTTTGCTGCGCTTGCGCGTTCGTTCTCTACGGATAAAAAGAGTTCTGCTCAAGGTGGAGATTTTGGGTCTATTACAGCTCAAAGTGATTTGTCGAAGCTCTCAAATGACGATAAAGTACGTTACGAAAAAGCATTCGCTCTTTTTAAAGACGGGTCAGTAAGCCCTATATTCAAAACCAGTAGCGGTTTTGAGATACTTGCGCGTAACAAAAAAGAGTATGCAACATACAAAGATTTGACATCTGTGCGTAGTGTTATTGAAAAAGATATTAAGACGAAAACGTTTGCAAAAGTATTTGGCCAAGAAATTCGTGGTGTTCTTCGCAAAGATCAAGGTTCTTTTAATGCTTTTGCTCAAAAACACAAGGCAGAAAAAACTGAAATACATGATCAACAACTTGCAGGTCTTGTACGCCCCGGCGCGCGCAAACTTGTAGATAATACCAATGTCTTAGAACTTGTATTATTTGAGCCTTCACGACAGTTGCCTTTTGAGCAAGTAAAGACTCAGGTCGCACAAGATTATGCATTAGAAAAAGCACATGTTGCGTTCGACAAAGACGTTGAGTTATTGACTGCTCAATTTTTTACCAATCCTGAATCCATTAAAAACCATTTTGCCCTGAACTTTAATACTTACAACGTATCTTCTTCGGCTGATTGGGATGGACTCAAAAATAAAAAAGCGCCCATAGATCGCATGAAAAAAATCGTACACATTAACAAAGGATTTGTTGATAAAAATGATGCGCGAGCATATTTCGTACGCCTCGACAAAGTACTATTGCCATCAGAAAAAGTATGTGGTGTATCAGGCGGACAAGGAGCGCAAGGCGACCAATTTTTAGATAGCGTCATTGCGTCACTTGGCAGACATGTTACAATAAATATACGACAAGATGTAGTAGATCAACTTGTAAAAACAGTTTCATAAAACGATTAGGACGTTTAAGGTATCATGACCCAACCAACAAAAAAAAGCGCAACGGTACCGTTCGCTGCGGCTCAAAGTGCCGAAATTCAATCAAAAAAGAAAATGCTCGACGTAGTTTTTGGGCAAATTGATAAGCAGTACGGCAAAGGTTCTGTGATGCTTCTTGGACAAAACAGCGAAGCGATGGCGGCTGTTGATGTCATATCTTCCGGCTCTATGTTGCTTGATGCAGCATTAGGTATCAATGGTTTTCCTCGTGGACGCGTTACCGAAGTGTATGGACCTGAAGCATCGGGTAAAACTACCCTTGCTCTTCAGGCAATCGCCCAGGCACAAAAAACAGGTGGCATCTGCGCATTTATCGATGCTGAACATGCCCTTGATCCAGTATATGCGTCTAAGCTTGGTATATGCGTTAACGATTTAGTTATTTCTCAACCAGATTTTGGAGAACAAGCTTTAGACATTGCTGAAATGCTTATTCGCTCAGGAGCCATTGATCTTATCGTTATTGACTCTGTGGCGGCCTTGGTTCCTAAGGCTGAACTTGATGGTGATATGGGTGATCAGCACGTTGGCTTGCAAGCACGTCTTATGTCTCAAGCATTGCGTAAGCTTACGCCGATTGTTCATAAATCGAAGACAGCTCTTATTTTCATTAATCAGATTCGTCATACGATCAATGCGATGCCTTTCGCAAATAAAGAAGTCACCTCGGGTGGTAATGCACTCAAGTTCTATGCATCGATTCGTATTGATGTAAGAAAAATTGAAAATATTAAGGATAAATCGGGACTTCAAAAAGGTAATCGCGTAAAAATCAAGATCGCAAAAAACAAAATGGCTCCTCCGTTTCGCATCGTAACCTTAGACCTTATGTTCGGTGAAGGCCTGAGTAAAGAGTGTGACTTGATTGATGCAGCATTAGAATATGGTGTGGTAAAACAATCAGGTGCATGGTTTGCATTCGACGGTGAAAAAATAGGTCAAGGACGCGATGCAGTGATTGCATTATTCAAGGAAGACAAAGCGTTAGCAGCGCGTGTTGAATCACAGGTGCGTTCTACGATGAAAGAAAAAAACAGCGCCGTTTTTTTGGGTTGCAATGAGACAGTGCAAAAAGACGAACTTTTAGAAGAAGGGTTAGAGTAATTTATGTCAAAAGGTTTGGTAAAAGGATCCCAAGAAAAAGGGCCTATGATCAATGAGCGTATTGCTTTCCCCAAGTTGCAGCTTATTGGTGCAGATGGCAAAAATGAAGGTATCGTCTCAAAAGAAGATGCTCTTCGTCAAGCCGCTGTTGCCGGTTTAGACCTTGTTGTTATAGCAGAACAAGGCTCAGAGGGTTATCCCATTGCCAAAATCATCGATTATGGCAAAATGCTCTATGAGAAAAAAAAGCAACAAAACGAAGCAAAAAAGAAGCAACAGGTCATTGAAATCAAAGAGCTGCAATTTCGTACTAAAATTGCAGAGCATGATTTTCTCACCAAAATGAACCAGGGCGTGAATTTTTTAAAAGATGGTAAGCATCTTAAGTTGACGCTCACGTTTGGTAAGGGCCGTGAAATGCTTACTAAAGAAGAACGTGGACCAGCCTTTTTTGCGAAAGTTGATCAATTCCTTACAGAAGCTGATTTTGGTGGAAATCTTATGCAAGAAAAAGAGCAACAAGCAGGACATATTTGGTCAAGAATTTATTACTTAAAAAACAAATGATATTAGGATTGCAATGGTGTTTGTCATAGTGCATCATAAAAAGAGGCACATTATTTTTGACTCACACCACCTTTCCAATTTATTATATGTATAAATCTCACTAGTGAATTTTGTTATATCAAAACAAATCTACAATGGAATGGACTCTGATGAAGAATAAAAAGAAAACGCATTCAGGTGCTAAAAAAAGATTCAAAAAAACAAAGAATGGTTTGATTAAGCACTCAAGCGCTTTTCGTCGTCACTTGCTGACTAAAAAAAGTTCAAAGCGCAAACGTTCATTGCGTAAGGGTGCATACATCAACAGTAGAGATGTGCAACACATAGCTCCATTAATTTAAGTAAATAATATACATAAAGTAACTTACGAAAGAGTATTATGTCACGTATTAAACGCGGAATGATGACCAAAAAACGCCATAAAAGAGTTTTAAAAGCTGCTAAAGGCTTTTGGGGACAACGTGGAAATATTTTTAGACGCGCAGCTGAAACGTTGCGTCGTGCAATGGCTTTTGCCTTTGTCGGCCGTAAATTAAAAAAACGCGACATGCGCTCATTGTTTATCACACGTGTTTCGGCTGCAGCTAAGGCTCGTGGCATGAAATACAATACCTTGATTCACGGTCTGAAATTAAAGCATGTTGAGCTTGACCGTAAGATGCTTAGCCAAATTGCTATTTTTGATTCAGCTGCTTTTGATAGTGTTGTGGCACTCGCAAAGAAATAGTATTTTGTGTATCTTTTGACGTTCCTTGACACGTTCTTTGTCCCTTGACTACGTTCATTTTTGAAGCATTCAATGTTTTACGTAGAAAAGGGGTCTTTATGAACGGCATGGAACTTTTGGAACAAAGAATACGGATACTTGTAGAAAAAGTACAACAAGAGAGAGCGTTTTTCGATTCGCTGCAGCAAGAAGTTGTTGCTTTGCGAGCCGAAAACGCTCAATTGCGTGAACAGAACAAGTGTCTTGAAGAAAATATTTTACTTGGAAATCGTTCACTTGAAGAAATGCATCAAGAAAAAGAACTTACAAGCTTTTTTGCTGATGAGCTTATAAAAACGGTGGATTCAATCATAAGCGAGTCCAAATAATGAATAAAATTGTGGTTACGATTTGTGGAGAAACCATAACGCTTATGAGTGATGAAGATCGCGAACTGCTCGCTGAGGCTGCACAAAGACTTGAAGATCATGTACGCACTTTAGGTGCAAGCATATCCGGTGATCAACGAAAAAAAATGTTCGTGTGTGCTGCTTTAGCTTTTTCGCTTGAGGTACTCAAGTACGAAAGGCATTGTCAGATATTAAGTGAAAATGTTTCTTCTGCAATTCTTTCGGATAAAACGATTTCTTGCACATAAACTAAGAAAGATGCAGCGATGGATGTGGTTTCTATAATCGGCATAGCCGTGGGTGTTGTGATAAACATTCTCGGTGTTATTTTAATTTTACGAGCGCAAAAGAAAAGTCTTTTGTGTTCACAAAAAGAAAAAGAAGTTAAGGCTCTTGGAGAGCAGTTCAGACGTGATTTCGAAAATGAACGTCGTGAAGCACAACTCAAACTCAAAGATGAGTTGTATCGTAAAAAAATGGAATTTGATTCAGAAATTCGTCGTGAGCGCGGAGTTCTTGAAAAAACGCAACTCAAACTTGATTCACGTCTTGATCAGCTCGGACAAAAGGAACAGCAGCTTGAGAATAAACAACTCGAACTTCAATCAAAAGAGCGGACGCTGATTCAAAAAGAAGATTTTACTCGTCAAAAAGAAGAAGACCTTAAGCATGGACAAGAACAGTTAACCTATAAACTCGAGTCTATTGCTAAACTTTCTCGTGATGAAGCGCGAACTCTTCTCTGCGATACGTTACGCGAAGAAGTTACTCGTTCACAAGATCGCTGGATGCAAAAGGTTGAAGAAGATGCACGTACTAATGCTAAAGAAAAAGTATCTCAGCTTCTTATAAATATTATGCAACGGCAAGCGGCTGATGTAGTTTCGTCCCACTCATCAAACGTAGTTCATTTACCCAATGACGACATGAAAGGTCGTATCATCGGTAAAGAAGGGCGTAACATCAAAGCGCTCGAAATGGCCACGGGCATGGAATTTGTTATTGGCGATACCCCCGAGATCATTACCATTTCTGGATTTAATCCGGTTCGTCGCGAAATTGCACGACGCTCACTCGAAAAACTTATTGTTGACGGTCGCATAAATCCGACGCGTATTGAAGAAACGGTTGCGCAATGTGAGCGTGAAGTTGATGACATGATCGAGGAATATGGCAAAAACGCTGTTTTGCAGCTTAATTTGCAAGGGGTAAAACAAGAACTTGTAACCGCACTGGGCAAATTACACTTTCGTACCAGCTTTTCACAAAATGTTTTGGCGCATAGTATCGAGGTTGGTCTTTTTGCGCGCATGCTTGCTGAAGAACTTGGTATCCCAAATCCACAACTTGCACTACGAGCTGGCTTGTTTCATGATATTGGTAAAGCAGTGTCCGGTGAACAAGAGGGCCCACATGCGTTGGTTGGTGCAGATATAGCAAAACACTGTGGAGAAAATCCACTGGTCGTTTCTGCCATTGCAGCCCACCACGAAGAAGTGCCATTCACGTCAATCTACGGACCGATCGTTTTGATTGCTGATATAATTTCTGCAGCACGTCCTGGTGCACGTCGCGAGACGCTCTCTACGTATATTAAGCGTTTAGAGAAGTTGGAAGAACTTGCCTATTCATTCAAGGGAATCAAAAAGGCCTATGCGGTTCAAGCAGGGCGCGAAATTCGCGTTATTGTTGAAGAAGATCTTTTGGCGGATACTGATGCGCTCATGCTTGCACGAGAGCTTGCTAAAAAGATTGAGGCTGAGGTCGCATTCCCAGGTCAGATAAAAGTAAATATTATTCGTGAAAAACGGGCTATAGAATATGCACGTTAAAGAGAATGTTTCAAAAAAAACTGTTTCTGTTCTTATGATTGGCGATATTGTTGGAATACCTGGGCGCGCTCTTTTGCAGAGCGCGCTTGCGCATTTACGCGATAAATATTGCCCAGACCTTGTGATCGTAAACGGCGAGAACTCTGCCAAAGGCGGTAGGGGTATCACACCCGCCATTGTAAGCGAGTTTGAACGACAAGGTGTCGATGTGATCACCGGCGGTAATCACTCGTTTTCTCGTAAAGAGATTGTGGATTTTATTTCAACCAGCAAAACACTCTTACGTCCATTGAATTATCCCAGTGGATGCCCTGGATCAGGTATAGCGTTTATCAGCTTGCCAATTTTTGATAGGCCTATTGCAGTGGTCAATTTGCAAGGTAGGGTGTTTATGCGCGAGCTCTTGCTCTGCCCATTTAAAACACTCGAGACGGCACTTACCCTTATCAAAAGTCGTGCCGACATTGTTCTTGTAGACTTTCATGCTGAAGCAACTTCAGAAAAGATGGGCCTTGCCCATTATTTTGATGGGCAGGTTTCTGCTATCGTTGGTACGCATACGCACGTACCAACTGCTGACGAAAAAATACTTCCTAAAGGAACAGCTTTTGTGACGGATCTTGGTATGTGTGGCTCTACAAACTCAATGCTTGGTATGAACACCGAATCAGTTTTGCAGAACCTTATAACCCAAATGCCTTCTAAGTTTAGCGTATCCACCAAACCACCGTTTGTTTTAACGGGTGTGGTTTTGTGTATTGGTGTAGATGGAAAAGCACAAAAGATTGAGCGCGTATCAGTAACGCGTGATATGCTGTCTTTTGATGAGTTCATGTTTAGAGATTAAACAAAGAGGACAGGATTTAGATCCTTCCTCTTTGTTTACTTAAATCGCATTCATCCCAAGGCTTTTTAAGCCTTGGGATGAATGCGATACCAAATAGAAGCCAAAGATAAAGTCAAAAAAAATAACATACTGAAAAAAACTGGTCAGATGCAGCGGCTTAAAAGCCGCTGGTCTTCACTAGATTTTTCTTTCGGTTCTTTTACCATCTGCAGTAACGGTGAGACCACTGTGCCCATAACTACGATTTAAACTTCCAAAATCCTCAGCATCTGAGTACGCTATGACTGATCCGTTTTTTTCGATGGTGTAGCTAATATCTCTGAGTCTTTCGTCGGGAAGAATGTATTTAAATTGCTCAAGCTCATTACCTTTACTGTCAAGTAAAACGATATATGTTATAACGCATACACCGCGTTCTACGCGATCGTGTTTTTCACCTGGTTTTAATATGTCAGTCCAACCTTTACCGCACAAACCATAAGTAGCTGTACGCACCGTTTTAGTCTCTCCTGTTTTGTTTTCGATAGTTACATGTGATGCTTGTGCAATGCTCGTGATTACAAGTAAAACACTGGCACATATTGTTGTTATGTTTTTCATAAAAATCTCCTTTTTTAACAAAAACTCATTGATCATCTTTAATTATGGTAATAAATTATAATTCTGTTTGTAAATAGAATCTGCGCATTTTTTTGATGTGAGCGATTCATACCGTCATGTTAATGCGGAAATTTTTTGTTTTACAAATAAGTCAGTAAATTTTTGTGGAAGGGATTACTATTTGTTGGCTTTGGTATCGATATAATGCAGGCGAAGTTCTTCTGAATAAAACATTCTTAGACCAATGGCCACAAGAACCGTTGACCACAGATAGTTCCACGAGAAGCACTCACCCAAAAAAAACATACCAAAAAATGATGCAAAGAGTGGGGTTGAAAAACCTGCGAACGCAAGCAGGGGTACAGAGTATCGGCGGAGCATAATGCCATAGCCATTATAAAAAATAACATTTGCAAGAATGATGATCAGGGCAGTAAGTCCCAAAAAGATGCTCCAGTTGGATATTAAAGCTATAGCCTGTTCGCCATTTGCATATGCTAGAGCAAGAGCTGCAACACCACCACCGAGCATTGCTATACCATTGATAGTGTAGGGTGAGTACGCTTTTTCGGTCACAAGTTTTTTGAATATGATCCATGCAAACGCGCTGGATATGACTGCCGATAGCACAAGAAGTAAAGGTACTATTTTGAATGAAAAAAATTGTGCAAACATTGAACACTGATAATAGTGGATTACCAGTGGAATGATAGAACAGGTTCCAAGTATGAGCCCGATCCATTTGCGTCGGCTCATGATTTGACCAAACCAAATAAACGCAAAAAATGCTGCGACAAAAGGGGAGAGGTTGTAAATAAGAGCAGACTCTGTTGAAGTAATTTGGGTGAGCGCCCAGCTCTCCGCGCAGTAAGGAATAAAAATATGAAAAAGCATCATGATTATGAATAGGCCTATATCGGACCATGAAACTTTTTTTAAATCCTGAACAAAAGCTTGTTTATTTTTTATACATTTCCACAGAGCATATCCCGTAAGAATAAAGCTTCCCGCTAAAATCATGCGCACGGCTATTGCAAAAAATGGAGGGCTGTAGGAAAGAATCGCTTTTGAAACCGTAAAGGTTAACGCACAGACGGCATAAAGAACGAAAATTTGAATCATAATAAAGGTTCTTTTAATTTTAAAAAAATAAATCAGGAATAATGGTAGCCATATATCCTTATCTTACTGTATATTTTTGTGCTTGATAAATGAGATCAAAAATGTTTTATAAAACCATTGCAATTTGGATATAAAATTTTATATCATTAATATACGTGTAAAAATTAAATAACCTAAAAACAGGAGGGTCTCATGAATAAGAATATAGGAGCATTAATTGTTGTGTGTCTGTTGAGTGTTTCGTTTTCTGCGTTTGCGATTAAATATACTAATGAGTATCTTCAACGCAAAGTTGAACTACAAAAACGTGTTGATGCAGGCGATACGGATGCTGTGGAAAAGTTGGATGTAATTAATAAACAGGAAAAAAAGTTTGAGTCAGTGGTTTGGGGAACGACATTATGACAAATAAAAAAGATTGTTTTTCAGAGGTGAAGTTGATTAATTATAAAAAGGAGAATCGTATGAAATGCTTTACAAAATTTTTACTCATATTTTTATGCGCATTTGGAACTTCAGGACTCTCAGCGCAGTGGATGAGAACAAAAAATGATGCAAGTTACCCAATTAAACTGAAAGTAAATTTATTTAAGGGTGTCGGTTGTGGAAATGGTGATATTTTCATTGATGTACCTGCTGGAGAAAGCGTAGATAATAATTATGGTCTTTGTGTAATCGATAAAGTAACCGTAATTTATGATGAAAAAGATGAAAAAAATAGGTTTTCTTTTATAGTGCAGGACTCTACAGATGTGAATTCTGGATCGCATGTTGAAATAAATGTGCATCAGGATGGAAAAATATGGGCGACTTATTTTTCCCCTTTTAAAGATATTTCGAATAATAATACAGATGTTCTTCGTTTAGTTGAAAATAGTAATGCTGTTGCAGTGATGAAAGGAAGCACTCATAAGGTTGCTCAAAAGATTACCGAAGGAGTCAAAGAGTTCGCTACTAATGTCGGCCGCAGTTATTGGATATACCAATGAGTACCTTGTTCTGCGTTTTCGATTAAATATACCGTTTAATTGGTGTAATGTTAAAGATTTCGGAAGTGGACTTACACAGGAAAATCGAGCAATGAATGATTTAACAGCGCGTGTTGTAGCGGCTTGGCATATGGCGCATCCTCGTCCAGCGTCGCCGTTAGAGGTGTAAGTAATAAGTCTGTAATGTTTTCAAAATAGTAATGGGTACTGACAAATTGTCAGTACCCATTACTATTTTTTATACTGTCATTATTTGTTCTTCTATGCTCGAAAAATTTTAAAAAATACATACACTTGATTTAAGTGATTCAGATATGTTTTTGTTTTGAAGGGATGAGAGTTATGCAGATCAAGTGTTTATCAATATGTTTTTTCGGCATTATCGTACATGCGTTGTGTGCAGACGCTTGTATAATGCGTTTGTTCAAGCCAACTATTATACCTGTTGCTGCTACACCCATTGCTGTACCGTTTTCTTTTAGAAAGACTTTTTTTTCTAAAAAATTTATTCCAGCATATATTCTTGGTACAGGTGCTTTTGCTTTGGCAGTATATTTCTATGTTACACATTCTACTCAGCCATCTTCACCCTCTAAGGTGGAGCAAGAAGAAGCTTTTGAGCTTCAAGAAGTACCACCTATGGATGCGTCAAACAATACTACCGTAGAATTGTCAAATGAATCAGGTGCTCCTGTCTATCATAAACGAACCAAGTCTGGCGTACATATTACAGGAACGGGAGAGGTGCAGAGGCAAGCTCAAAAAATAGATACTGTTGAAGGTAATAAAAAGTAAAAGCTGATATTTTAGATCGAACGTAAAAAAAAATAAGAGAACTGTTTTTTGATAGTTCTCTTATTTTTTATCCATTTCTCTTAAAATTTTTCCGTATTTTTCAGAATACTGCTTTGGATCAATGTTTTCAAAAACATGAACGAGAATTGCTTTAAAACGATGTTTTTTATCATGCCAATATGTTTTGCATAGTATTTATATAGTAGCGAAATAAAAAATGGACCCACACGATAAAAACTCTTGTATTTGAGTTTTTACATATGTTAAAATTAAATTGTCAAATAGTGTTTTAATTCAAGTGTAATCAAGGAGTACTGTATGAATAAAATTTTTTTGAGCAGCGCCATGTTCCTCACGTGCCTTTGCTCAAACCTTTTTACTATGGACAATCGTCTAGTTGAGCGCACCAATCTTTTTATTTCGCATGTTCAACCAAGGGTTCCCTTCGATAAACAACGGGAACGTCGTAATGAGTACCATGAACTCTTGAATGAAATTCTTCAAAGAACCGAGGCTCTTCCTGATCGCTCCACAGTGCGTCGTGAGTATAAAGCACTTGCACAAAGATTGTCTTATGCATGGTGGTCTGTAGCGGTGGAAGAAATAGATTAATTCAGATTTTATTAAACAAGGAAGATATTGGGCTATGACACCAATATCTTCCTTGTTTTTTGTATGATTGAGAAAATCGAAACGCATCTATGTTAACAACTCACTATTTGTTGTCATAGAAATACGCTTAGTTCTAAGTGTTTAAAAAACATCTTTACAACTTTATGAGTAGAATTTAGATCTTTAAGACAAAGTTCTAAAATAACACTCTGGAAAAAGTATTTTTATAATAAGGGAAAAAGATATGAAGAAAATTTATAGTCTATGCGCTCTAACTGCTTTTTTTGCATTAAGCGTACCATCTTTTGTGTATGGCATAGATCAACAGCGTAGATTAAATTTACAATATGAAGCGAGACATGGTAATAAAAAAGCTCAAGAAGAGTTAGACAGAGTAAATAGAGAAGAAAAAGAAGCAAAAGAAAAATTTTTGTCGATGGTTGGAATACGTATTGGATAAATAGCTAACAGATAACAACTTACGCTATTGTCGATAAACAAACATGCGTGGTCTTATTGTATGATGCTTACGTGCATATAAAAGTAATGCAATAACGCCGATGGCAATGGCTGCGGTAGATATATTTTTTTTATTTTTACGAATGTATTCTCGAACAATATTTTTTGAGAATACATTGCAGTAACTTTTAATTTCAATATTTTTTATATACACAGGATCTGAAAGCTGTGAAACATCTTGTGTTTCTTTTTCAAATTCTTTTGCAAGATATTTCGCCATTTTTACACGATAATGTTCTTGGTTGTATAAAGGTTCGCGAGTCGATGTTCCTGCTATAGACGCATCAAGTAATAAAAAAGGCGTACGACAGCAAGGACATTCCATGCAATGTGATTTTTCATTGGTGGCTTTTTTGATTTCCCAGGTGGACTTTGAAATTTCGCCACGATCTATAGATCTCTGTATATCGGGATCTTCGTATGGATTTGTTTCTTTTTCAAAAAAAAGATTTTTTCCAATAAGCTCTTTGAGACAGCGTCTATGAAAACAATGAGAACATGGAAGCTGCAAAATATCACCACAATTTTGTGATACAGCTTCATAACAAATAGCACATTCTTTTTGTGCACTTGATTTTTCAGTTTGATCCATCGATAATACACGATCAAATGAAATCAAAAGAAAAAGACTGCAGCAGTATAAAAAATACTTTTTTAGATTCATGGTTGTATATCTTTAGTAAAATTTTTATTATATTATTCTTGAGTTTTGTTTTAATTATACATTATTTTATAAAAAATGCCATAACTGTTTTCAATTTTTGTGTTATTATAACTATATTATGAAGATAAAATTTAAGAAAATTTTTGAACTCACCTGGATCGACATAAAAGAAGTTCTCAACGATTCGTTGGGATTAATCGTTAATTCCTTGCTTTTGCCCATTACCTTTGTTGCAGTCAACGCATATGTCTTGCCTGCACTGGGTACATCATCGGCTTATGTAAATTTTTTGATCATTGGTTTGTTAATTCTTACCACTCATAACACGCAGCTTGGATTTGCTAATGATCTGCTATTCGATATCAAAAGCAAAGCGATTACCCTACACAATATTCCTCTACCACCAGAGTGGTTTTTTATGAAGCATTGTGTGGTTTACACGCTTAAGTCAATTATTGCAAACTTCGCCATTCTCCCTTTAGTAATTTTAATGGTTCCCTCATTTGACTCAAGCTGTTTATCCATTAGTAGAACAATACTCTTTTTTATTATCATGAACTTTTTTGTTGCATGTACCTGCGCCCTTTCCGCAGTAGTCTTTAAGTCAAATCAAAAAATGTGGCAAATATGGCCGCGCTGGGGACAACAACTCTTTAACCTCAGTGGTCTGAGAGCTTCCTGGCTGACGATGCATAATACGCTGCCCGGCTGGTCAGTGCTCAACCTACTTAATCCCTACCTGTATGTTTTTGAGGGAATGCGTGGAGCAATATCGCCCCAGGGTAACTACATAAATTTTTGGGTATGTTGCATAGTAACTATTTTTTCAAGCATAGTATGCGCATTAATAGGTATGGAACTGTTCAAACGAAGAATTTCATAGCTCATCAGATCAATCTAAAAAAAATTGTCCTCCACAAAATCTATATTTAAAAATAAATAACTGTTTAGATTCGATACTACCCTCAAGCCTTTTGTATTTTTAATGTTATTTGACACAATTCTCAATCTGAATTACATTTTAAAATAGTTGTTCATAATTTATTTAAATGTAAAATATATAAAGGATTGTAATGCGTATTTTTATGAATTTTTGTTTTTTAGTCTTTGTACTTGCGTGTTCACAGAACATTTTTTCTGTAGATCTTGTAGTTAATAATCATACGAGAGAATGTCAAATAGTTGCGTTCCAAAATGCAACACATGATGAAGTTGTTACTCCTCCTGTTTTTACTTTTACCGCAGGTAATACCCGACAGGTTTATCCTGTTGAACATATCAATGAACTTAATCCTCATTCTTCAATTGTCGCTTTGGTTGTACCTCAAGGTCTTCGCGAAATATTAATCGATATATTTGGTGATGAGACTCGGGTAAGTTTTATCTCTGAGGCTGGCGATGCTATTTTGAATCAGCGATACGCCATCCGACGTTAAAATGCTCAAAATAACAGGAAGAAAGACTTTAATTTAAAGTCTTTCTTCCTGTTATTTTGAGTTAAAAAACATACAAATAAAAGAATCTATTTATATTTGGGAATGTTGTTGTTGTATGCTCTCTGAGGTTTTCTGTATTTGTCGAACCGCTAAAAGAAGTTGCTCAAGAATTTCGTACGCAAATCGTATACGTTTATCACCAAAAAGACCCGCAGCCTTTATACGTTTTTCGCGCATGTTTTCAAGTAAAGAGCCAAATTGTGACGCATCAACAGAGCTTACTATTTGAGATTTGTCAGCTAAAACAGTTTTATCTGTAGTAAGTTTTTCTATAAGCGCTAAACCGGTAGAGTAATTTTCTTTATAAACTTTTTCTGTCTTTTGTAGAACATTGTTAATGTTATCTATGATAGCTGTTTTATTTTGTCTTTTGGTATTTAAAGATAAATTAGCAATGTTTTTTAATTGACTATCGAAACCAAGTAAATATTGATTTAGATAAGAACGTTCAGCACGACCATGACCATTTTTTTCTTTAACAAACTCTTGAGCGTTTTTGGCGAGCGCTGCAGTATTTTCTGGCCAAAAATATGTATTCACAGCTTGTTCTGCGTCGCTTTTACTCAAAATAGCAGCACTCGTCTGACCCGAAGCAATAAGCAGTACGGTACAAAAGAAAGGTGTTATAAATTTATTCATAGACTACTCCTTTTTTAAAAAAATACTATTGTATTGTATATTTTATTATAAAAAAGATACAAATAAAAACGCAAGAGTTTTTTGTTTGTATCTTTTTTATAAATTTTATTTTATCGTATTAGTTTTATTTTGAATCAGTTTAGATCAGATTCCAAGCACTTTTCACAATCTGTTTTGCACTGATCACCACATGGACAGCAATCATAAAAACAAAAACCGCGAGTGTGCCCAACGCAACAGCTGCTATTTTCGCAACAATAGACACATGAACAGTATGGTGAATTTTTTGTAATAGGTGGCTGCATCGTAACTGGCGTTGAGATAGTGGTATTAGTAGTTGTTGTAACCGAGTGATTTTGCTCTGAAGTTTGTACTGTATGAGTGATATGTCCAGGATAATAATGAGAATAAAGTTCTAAAGCTATAATTTCTTTTTTTTTGCCTCGAGCAGAGCCCATACATATTGATTTTGGTTTCTGCATGTTTTCTGGGGCAAATGGCAATGGCACATGGGTAAACAGTTCTATCCCATCATTTTGTTCATCCTCTTTAGGTTCTGGATTTTCTTTAGCAACCGGTGAAAAGACTCGTCGCGGAGACGTTGTCTGTGTCGGTGGATTTGCGGGATCAAAAGGTTTATATTTCTGTAATTCGGGAGAACTTGCCGATGTAGTGTGCGTGCGAGCAGAAAATAAACTAAGTTTTGGTATTTGTTCCATTGATTGTGATGACATTTTGATCTGTGATTGTTGTTGCTCCATGCCATAAACAAACGATATACAGAACGAAACAAGCAAAAGAAGTACATTATATTTTTTCATATTTTTTACCCTACTTATAATATTTTTTATTACATAATTACAGCATTTTAAGAATAATATAAAAAAACTTAATCGTCAAATAAACTATTGCAATTTGACGATTAAATATAATATGCTGATTTTTCAGGAGTATTAATAATCGTTTTTTTATAAAAGGAGTTTATTATGAACAAGCATATTACCATGCTCACCCTTATAACCGTAACACTACTTACTAATGGCATATTGCAGTGTTCTGATATCAAGGTGAGCGTAACCAATCCAATGATGCGAGAAGCGAAAATTGAGATCGATGCCCACGGTTTATTTGGAAAATTTATCAATGTTCAAACTGATGATAAACAACCGATGATAATACCTGGAAAAACGACTAAAGATATCACTATAAAGGCAAAGGATCTTGCTGAAATAAGAGTTTATTTGAATGTGGGAACAACACCGAATAAAAAATACGTTCTTGTAGATACGAAAACATATACTTGGAAGGCTGGTAATCAAGATGCAAGCACGGTTGCATTTACCATTCAACAAAAGCCTTATGATTTTGACACTGAACTTAAAAAACGAGAGCAAGAGTATCAGGATAAAAAAGAAAAACTGGTAAATGCTAAGCAAGTATTCCTTAAAAATATCTCCGACAACGAAGGACAAATTTATGCAAATGAAAGAAACGACTGTCGGATTAGAGAATATAGCGGCGGCCCTGACGGAAGAGGGTCTCGATTTGAGTACGAGAACTTCAAAAGAGCGATGCAACCGAAAAGAGATGAATGTAAGAGAAAAAGAGATGCTACAATACAGTTCTTGAGTACAAAACTGGAAACATTGAAGCGCGATTTTAATGCTTCAATGTTTGATTTTCAGCTTAATGATCTAGAAAAAAGTTACCAAGATCTTCATTAAATCAGTTGTAATTAAGTGAATACCTGCGGCTTTTAAGCCGCAGCTTCGGACCGGGTATGAGCAAAACGCTGGCGATGATTTTAAAATTATTTTGTAACTAATTGATTAGTTTTTATAGGGAGGACCCTTGGGGTCCTCCCTCTTTTAATTTTTTCTATCCTCAACAATTCGCCCATCTTTCATGAAAACCATTCGCTCTGTTTGTTGTGCGATTTCGCGGTCATGGGTGACAATAACAATGGTTACGTCCATGCCATGCAATGTTTTAAAAATCTCCATAACGGTAGCACCGGTCTGCGAGTCCAAGTTACCCGTGGGCTCATCAGCAAATATAATCATCGGTTCATTGTTGTTGCCCACCCGATAACTGATTTGGACAATGGTACAGTCGATCGCCCATCTGAATTTTTCAAGGACACGCCAAGCTTGGGAAAACAATCCATGATGTTAAGGCGCGCTCGCTCATAGGCTACTTCAGTTTCACGCCGTTAACTCAAGAGTTTATAAGGGTTTCACGAGATTGAGGTATCTATAAAAATATATTGCATACACAGTAAAGTTTTAGTGATTATGAAGAAACATATCTGTTTTGTTTGATAAGGGGATGCATTGTGTCAAAAAAAACGATTCAACTATTTTGTTCAATCACTCTATTGAGTACAATGTTTTTTTTTAGTTTTTTATCATTCGTTTCTTTAGCGCTCGTTTCTGATAAGACCAGTGCCCCTACAACAAACGCACCTGTTGCACCAAATTCGCTTTCAGAGGTTGCGTTATTACAATTTAAAAATGTTATGGAATCAGCCCAAAACACCTATACCCAAACCCAAGCCTGGTTTAGTAACAAAGAAAATGTAAAAAAACTTGATGAAAGCTATTGTGAACCAAAATGCCCAAAGACTAACAAATCATGCGCATGCAAGCCCTATTGGAAAGAACGGTATGAAAAATTATTGCGACAATGCATAGTACAAGAACACGCACATGCTGGTATGTACTGTTTTTATCATGCATTTAATAAGGTATGGCTGGTACCACAAGATCTGTACAAATTTTTATACGAAAAGAAATACGGTCCGCTCAAAAATCCACATTTTGTTTTTTTACGGTTTGAGCCGCTCAAAAAACAGACGGCTAAAGAATTCTTGAACGAGTACCTCAAAACAAAAGGTATTGTGGATGATACTGAAGAGCAAAACAAGATACCTTTACTTTCAGTTAATGTATTTCCAACAGGGAATGCGGGAACACCAGGTGAAGCTACGCTGTCTTATGTCGATCAGGCAATGTCACACGAAGTTCCTGGAGCATGGGCTTATGCTGCTATAGCAAAACAATTCGATATTCCCTTAGACCGTCTAAAAAATTTTGAAACACGATTGAATGATTTAGCAAAAATGCTCGGCTCAAGTTCACCCCGAGAAGTTTTACTTCAAATTTGCATCCCTAAAAATATAGTTGATGAAATCTCTTACATTTCATGGAGACACGGTATTCCACGTCACGATCAAATTGTGTCCACCATCAATCAAATGGCTGATGTTATCAAAAAAAATAATGTTAAAAAAGAAAATTATCTAAAGCCATTTGAGCGTATAAAAAAAGCATCAGCAATGCTTAGCGAAGCAATGGTCAAGGAACAAGAAAATAACTCTTTTTATCGCACCATAAAACAAGCCATAGAAAATGATGGTTTTAAAACATCTACATGGATTGATCAGTACACCAAAGCACCAGCCTTACTCATGGGCAAGGACAACGAAATTCAGGCACGATTGCTTACCAATGGTTTACAAGATCCAAATAGCGGCATTATTATGTACAAATATTATTTTATATCACCAGCGGTATACCAAACATACCGAACAAAATTACAGGCAATCGCAGAGGAACTTTGGAAGATGCGAGCAGTAAAAACTACTGCCAATGGAACAAAGCAATAACCAAATTATATACATTAAAAGGAGTATATATATGTGTACTAAAAATTTTTGTCGATTTTGTTCAATCGTAGCCATGCTACTTTTTAGTTTGTTATGTTTTGAGTCTTTAGCTTTGACAGCCGACAAAGCACCAGTTGCAAAACCAACTTCTCCTGTAGCTCCAAATCCACTTTCCCAGGTTGCATTGTCACAAATAGGAAAAGTCATAAATTCGGCCCAAAACACCTATACCCAAACTCAAGCGTGGTTTAGTAACACAGGAAATGTAAAAAAGCTTGATGAAAATTATTGCAAACCAAAGTGTCAAAAGAATGATAAAGAATGCCAGTGCAAGCCTTATTGGAATGATCGTTATGAAAATATGTTTCGAGAGTGCATAGCTCGTGAGCAGATGCACCCGGAAACATATTTTTTCTACCATGGTTATACAAAAGCATGGATGGTACCACAAGACTTGTACAAACTTTTGTATGAAAAAAAATATGGCCCACTAAAAAATCAAACTTTTACGTTTTTACGCTACGCGCCTATTGAAAAAGGAACTGCGAAAGAATTGTTAAAAAAATATTTCGAAGAAAAAGGTCTTATCAACGATAATATTACAGAAACTAAAGCGCTGTTAATCTCGGCCAATCTTGTGCCAACAGGCAATACCGGAACTGACGGCGAAGCTACATTATCATATTTAGATAAGGCGCAGTCACATGAACTACCTGGAGACTGGGCTTATGAGCAAATATCAAAAGCATTTGGTATCACACCAGAACTTATGAATCACATTAAGCCATTATGTAGTGAACTTGCGACTAAGTTAGACCACGCATCTGACCAGGAAGTTCTTTTACAAATTTGTATCCCCAAACTTTTGGTCGATGATATGAGTTACATAGCATGGAGACAAGGTATTCCACGCCAAGAACAGATCATTTACACGATTAATCAAATGGCAGAGATTATCAAAAAAGATGATGCCAAACAAAAGAATTTTCAAACACCGTTTGAACGCATAAAAAGTGCAAGAGCACTACTTAGTGATCAAATGATGCGGGAAAAAGATACAAATTACTTTTATCAAGTGATGAAAGAGTCCATAGAACATGACGGTTTTAAAACCTCAACATGGATTGACCAGTATACCAAAGCACCAGCCTTACTTATGGGCAAAGACAATGAAATTCAGGCTCGCTTGCTTACTAATGGTCTACAAGATCCCAATAGTGGCATTATTATGTATAAATATCACTTTATTCCACCAGCTATTTACAAAGACTATCAGATAAAATTGCAAAAAATTGTTGATGAATTGTGGGCACAAAAAACACAACAAGACCTTGTTGTGCAAGCTTTGAGAAATTTTAATGCTGAGGTAAAGCAACTTGAAAACGGCATTAAAAAACAAGTTGATATAGCTTAATAGCGCCATTTGATCAAGTAAAATAAAAAGTAAAAAAAGGATGCGCGCACATCCTTTTTTTACTTTTTATAAAAACAAATTGTTGCAAAAAAGACATATTTTGTTACTATTAGAAAAATAAGAACAAAAATTTTATAGGAAAAAATCATGTTGTTTTGCAAAAAAATGTTCACATGTTTGTTAGTTGTCGTACTCGGGTGCCAGGTGAGCTTAGTCAAACCGATGACAACCATGACACCTTCGGCAATTTCATTGGCGATAAATGTTGCAACCGATAAAACGGTAAAGAAAAATATTGCCAGCGCCGTTTTATTTTTAACTCAATCGAGATTTGGTCAGCATATGGGCACATTCCTTGTCAAGCCATTCGCATTGCCTCTGTGCATTGGTGCCGTTATTGGGCTGTCAGGTTTGAGCAATAAAATGTTTGTCAGTCTTCATCATCATCGTGGACCGAGCATTCCCGTAGTACCTGCTGTTTTGGCTCTATGTGAAGGTAGCATTGCACTGTTAACCCTACACTATTGGGGATTGGGCAAATTTTTGCATTTGTATCCCGTAACGGCCCAAGCCCACTTTAAAGGTGTGTGTAAAACTTTGGGATATTCTGCTCTCTGGTGGACAGCCATGACAACAGCAACGATGGCGGGGGAAAAAATTAGTCCAGAAATACATTCAAGAGTGGCCGATTTTTATAGAAAAAAAAGAACTCAAGCAAAAATAGCACAACAAAAACGAATATTGGCTCAGCAAAAATTGGCGGAACAAGAAAGAAGAAGGCAAAGAGCTCAAGCAGAAGTAATTCCCACGTGTCCTATTTGCGCTGAAAATCTTGCAAATACAGACATCGACCTCGATGGTGGAGCTAGAGAACTCTTGGGCCTTCCTGTGCGACTTCCCTGCGGGCATAGTTTTCACACAGAGTGCATAAAAAATAGTCATATGTACGGCATATGTCCTGTGTGCAAACAACATCATAATATGTATTTTTAAATAACATAGAAAATATAAGGTGAATTTATCATGTTTAAAAAATGTAATTTTTTTGTAGTTTGTACATTACTTACAGCTCTCCAAGGCGTACCAGCATATGCTATGGTACACCAACGACCGGTTGCACACAGTCTTGGGTTAATGAGCAAGGTAGCTCGCTCGGCCGTTGGTATACGCATGCTGCGTGTCATGAATAAACCATTTATGATTCCTATCGTCATAGGCGCTGTTGTAGGATTATCAGGCCTCAGCCAAATAGAGATGCAAAATTCATTTCACCGATATAATCGATACGATTATCACACCATAAAGAAATATGTCTGGAGCATAATAGCCGGGCACGTAGGTTTTTCTCTTTTAATGTCAGCTTTTTGTATAGCAGGCAAAAAACTGCACATGTACCCGCTCGAAGCTCAGATGCATTTTAAAGGCGCAAGTAAAGCAATTGCATACTCTGCAGTCTGGTGGACCATCATGCTAGGCTCAATGATTGCGGCAGAGGGTACCATGCTTGCAACAAAATATGCAGCAGCAAACATAGTTTTTCCGGTAACAGAAAAAATTCAGGAAAAATGGCACAAAGCACGAGAAAAAAAGGCTTTTGAAACAGTACTTAAAACGCATCAACCAACAACTAAAGAAAAACAAGACCAAGGAAATGCTTGCGCCATTTGCACAGGACCATTAAATGAAAAGAATAAATCGGTCGTAAAGCTTAAATGCGGACATATATTCTGTACAGATTGTATCCATGGTTGGTTTACACAACAACAAAAAACTCCGGGGCTATTGCCATCATGTCCAACTTGTCGCGGAACTTGGCAAAGACCTTTTGCAACAACAACGGCTGAAGAATTTGGTCGCGAGGCATTAAGAGAAGCTCTTACTTTGCCAGCAGGACCAGCGCAGGAGTAATTATGAAAATAAACAAAAAAATAATACCTTTGTCCGTAATGCTTATGCTTTTTCTCCAACATAGTTATACCTGTGGTATGGAGCAAACAACCCGTAGCTTGTATGGGTTTAGTAGAATGACTCTCGAACTTCTAAAGAAACCATTTGTTTTTCCCATATGTATCGGTTTGGGACTTGGAGCGTCATCCTGGGGAACCAGGCCATTGTATAATCCACAGCCAGATCGTTTTAACCATATGATTAATGAGAAATATACACAGAAAATTGTACAAAATTTTGGACCCTTTTCTGCTTTGTTTGTCGGTCCTGCCAATAGATATATTGGTCAAGGAATAAGATATTCTTTAAGAACCCTTTCTACAGCCAGAACCTGGCTCATTATCTTCGCCTTAAGCGACATGTACCATGCACTTGCTCATACAACATATTGGAGCCTTGGCAAAACTTTTCATTGGTATGATCCACAAGCACTTGTTTCTTTTATCAAGACAAGCAAAACATTGGGTTATTCATCTCTATGGTGGGGGACAATGCTCGCGACTCTGATTATGGGTGACAAAATACGCAAAATAGCAACAAATAAAAACCAAGATACGACTAACAAATCCGCTCGTATCGAAGGTTAATGGAGAAAAAATGATATTAAATAGAAAAACTTTTATCTTGTATCTTGTGTGTGTGATTACCTTTGGTTATAGTAACACCTCTTTTGGTATGGCACGGATAGGCCGTTCAATACCTATTGTGCAAATAGCACAATGGACAGGACAAAAACTGGCGCATGGTGGCATAAGTTTTATACAAACATACAAATGGGCTTTTATCGCAGGAACAGTTCTTGGAGCTCTCAATCTTGAATTAAAAGAAAATCCTCAAACCACCATTTATTGCTGGAAGCATGGTGGCGAGGGAAACAAAATGAACAAATTGAGATTGGGTCTTTTTTGCGCACGTACGTATGTATACCCCATTCCAGTTGTTTCCAGTCTTTTCTGCACCACAATACTTCCATTGTATTGGCTCGATGGAAAAGTTTTTCATTTGTATTCTCTGCAAAAAACTATGGCTTTTAAAAAAGTCTCGTACGAAATGGCAAAAAATTCTCTTTGGTGGGTTCTTTTTGTTATTGCATTCAATCTATCAGATTGGCACCTGAATTGTGAAAAAATAAGTAAAAAAATACAGCTGAATAAAAACTCAGATTTTAAAGTACTTCAGCTCACATCAGAAGATCGAAAATTAAGCGGAATAGCTCTTAATAATGTGATAAAAAAACAATACAGAAAACTTTCATTAACATATCATCCAGATAAACATATGAGTGATAGTAAAAAACAACAAGAAATAAATAAACTCAAGTTTGAAAAACTGCAACAGGCTTATGCGCGATTACAAAAAGAATATCATATAGATGAGATAATCGAAGTCGAAGAAGATAAAAAAACGAACAACAATACGCCTAAGCCTGTTGTTTCTGATAATACTTCTGAAATAGATTGATAAAAAAAGGGAATTAAAATCATGTTGTTGACTAAAATAAAAAAAACAGTGTTGTTCGCGCTAGTATGTACAAATCTTTCCCTGTTCAATTCTCAAGCCTCGGGCATGGTTATGTGCAACAAAACATCTTTTGCTGCTGTGCAAAGCGCATGGCACGTTCTTCTCAGCAAACCCGTATTGAAACATGCAGTAAAAGTTATGAACAAACCGTGCGTACTACCGATTTTCGTTGGTCTGACAATGGGAGTTATTGGGGCACATTTTTCTGAAAAACTTGAAAAAGAAATAACCCTTTCAGTGCCGCATGGAACCATCTTGTACGAAAAATTAATGATGCCTCGCAAAGATATCGTTAATGCTTTCATGGCTTTGCCTGCACTTTCCAGTTTAGTCGTATGTGCACTTACTTCTTCTTTTTGGTTGTCTGGTAAAATATTCCATCTCCATTCTCCGCAAACACTCGCATATTTCAGAACAGTATGCGCGACTCTTGGCTACTCTGCTCTTTGGTGGACTTCGATGAATATAGCAATGATAACAGGATACGAGGGCATGAGAAACATGAGAGAACGTAGACAACGAAAACAAAGAGAAAAACAATATTCTGCTCGCGCACACCAAACCTTTGAAGAAAATGGTTGGATATAAACAAAAAGAAGATCTTAGTTAATGGGTCAAGCTTTCAGCCCAAGTGACACGCTCCTACTCCCGCCATGGAGGGCATTCGCCCTTAATAAGATATTGGTTAATGGGTCAAGGGCATTCGCCCTTGTTTGTAAGTGATTTTTCTAATATTGACTGAATTGCTCTCTCGGGAGCACTTTCGCGTCGCTTTTGTCGCTCAATATCCCCTAAATAAATTTCTGTGGTAACCGGCGAACTGTGCCTTAGCGCAAGCTGCACATCATACAGTGATGATCCACTTTTGAGCGCAAGCACGCCAAAGGTATGCCGCAGACTATGGGCGGTAAGACGATTGGTATCAAAACCAGCAAACCTCAGTCGCGCTTTGATAATGCGCGAGAGCGAGTGAATAGTCATTCTTTGTCCAAAATTACGATCAGACAGTGAAACAAAAAGTGCCCGTGAAGTACCCAGCGCCCGTGGAGCACCGGTCTTTTTTCGGCCTTTTGGTGGTCTATGTTTGTTACGCGCAAGTAAATACTCTTTGAGTTTTTCGAGCACGGATGTGGTTAAAACAACGAAATCGTCTTTACCCGCTTTGCCCTTGCCTCGAATCCAGAGTAATGCCTCACCGTTTGGACAACCGTCGTAGGTAATATCATCAATATCTGCACGTTGTACTTCGATCAAACGCATACCGGTACTTGCAAGTGCAAAAATAAGTGCAAAGTCTCGCAGACCTGCAACAGTTTTTGTATCAATTGCTCCCAGAATTTTTGAAATATTTTGGGGAGTGAACGCGTCTTTATTGTGGTGTTTACTTCCACAGCGCACTCCTTTTATACCTTGCATAATATTAGGGTATAGACCAATCGATTCGGTCCAACTAAAAAAGCGGCGCATGGCAACGAGATAGTGAGCTCGAGTAAACGGGCGCAACCCTTCAAGATCCAGCCATTGTTTATAGGCGAGAACGGTTTCACGCGTGGGCGCTTGGATATTGTTTTTTACAATCCAGTGCACAAATTGCATGAACGAGTTCTTGTATGCTATTTGTGAGCGCGGTGACACGTCAAGCGACGTCAGCCAACGAAGCATAAGAGCGTCCCATGAACCGGGAGTTTCTACCAGCGTAATGGCGTGCATGTTCATAAAAATACCTCGCGTGTTGTGGTATCGACCATAGTCCAAAAATAGTATACTTGTATGGTGCTTAATGCGACATGGTTCGCACAAGATAGAAAAAGAAAATAATCAGGGCTCTGCCCTTAAACCCGCAAGCTCCCAGAGCTCCATAATGACTGTAAGTACATGTCATTTGGGCCGCAAGGCTTGACCTGGTGTATTAAGCCATGGGTCAAGGGTGAATACCCTTGCGGGTTTAAGGGCAGAGCCATTGATCTGGTGACAAATCAAGGACAAGACATGAAAAAAAATACGCTTCCCGATATCAAAACACAGTTCTCTGAGTGGTACCTCGAGGTTATAGCCGCAGCAGAACTGTCTGATCAAGCCCCGGTACGTGGATGCATGGTTATTCGTCCGTACGGATACGCCATTTGGGAACAAATACAAAAAAACCTTGATGAACGAATCAAAGCGCAAGGCTATCAAAACGCTGCTTTCCCACTACTTATTCCACAATCATTTATCAATAAAGAAAAAGAGCATGTCGAAGGGTTTGCTCCAGAAATTGCTGTGGTAACGCATGCGGGTGGAGATCAACTCGAGGAACCATTAGTAATACGTCCCACATCTGAGACGATGATCCATCATATGTTCTCAAAATGGGTTCACTCATGGCGAGATTTACCGTTAAAATTAAACCAGTGGTGTAGTGTTGTCCGTTGGGAAAAACGCTCGCGTCCATTTTTACGTACAACCGAGTTTTGGTGGCATGAGTGTCACGCAGCACATGCAACGTATGAGCAAGCAAAACAGGATATTGAACAAGCGCACTTTGGCGTATACAAAAAAGTTTTGGAAGATATTTTGGCAATACCGGTTATATCGGGCAAAAAAACTCAAAGCGAAATGTTCGCAGGAGCAACAGCAACCTACACCCATGAAGCGATCATGCAAGATGGCAAAGCCCTACAGTCAGCAACCTCACATCTTCTTGCTCCGGCGTTTGCAGAGCAATTTGGTATTTCATTTCAAGATGAGACCGGTACACAGGCATACCCAACACTGAGTAGCTGGGGAGCAACGACAAGACTCATCGGCGCACTAATCATGGTACATGGTGATCAAAAAGGCTTAATTTTGCCTCCTCGTATAGCACCGATTCAGGTAATGATCGTGCCCATTGCCAAAGCAGAGACAAAAGAAGCTGTTATGCAAGCATGTGAAAATATTCATGAGCAACTTAAGAACAAAGACATACGCGTACACATACATAATGACGACCAATCGACACCTGGCGCTAAATTTTATTACACCGAGCTTCGAGGTATTCCACTGCGTATAGAAATAGGCGAAAAAGAAGCGCGAGCACAACAAGCAACACTTGCTAACCGTGTAGATGGATCAAAAAACGTCATCGCCATGAGTGAAATAACCATGGCAGTACAAAACAAACTCGAAGAAATTCAGCAACAGCTTTTTGATCGTGCACTGGCCATGCAACAGGCGTACATTACTGATGAAGACAAACTCAGTGAGTTCGGACCACGTATTGATGGTTCTTCGGGCGTAGCAAAAACCGGCTGGTGTGGATCTAAAGAATGCGAAGCTCAGACCAAACAGTACAAAATGACCATTCGCTGTACTCTTGAGTCTCAAAAACATGCTCATTGCTGTGTGTGCGGCAAGCCAAGCATAACCGATTGTATTATGGCAAAGTCCTATTGAAATAACGAAATTAATCAGCCGTCGTCCAGTTATGGAGAAGCGATTAATAGTAAAATTGGTGTAAATCAAAATAAAATGGCGCCTGCCCGCCGTAGTTCGTGTCCGACATACCAGACGAAATTAGTTACGTATCGTATGGGTGTAACGGCGGATTAACGTAGGCTGGGAACGCCATAGAAAGCGATATCTTTATGAGCGCAAAATCAAGTCCACGTGTTTCAGTCGCACAAAAAAAACTGAGTTCTGTCCTTGCTGCACTGCAACCTATTTGCACAAAACGCAGCACGATGGATGTGACTTCTTCAGTATTTTTACATTTTTCTGCATCGGAGCTCGTGGTAAAAAGTACCGACTTAGAAATCAGCCTTCAGGCAAGTATTCCGTTTGAGTCATCATCACTCAAAGAACCTGTTTCGATATTGGTTCCGGGTAAAAGGCTTTTTGATTTAGTACGCGAACTCGATGAAGAACTATTTTTTGAGTTAAATGCTCAAAAAATACAGATCATATCGGGCGGTACACATGCAACTCTTGCAATTCAATCACCAGATGCGTTTCCTCCATTCCCTGAGCGCATTGAAAATCTCTTATGCTGTCCGACTCAGCAGCTTGTCAATATGCTCGATAGCATTGTGTTCATGGTTCCACAAAATGCTTCTAATTCCGCCCTTAACGGTTTATTTGTCGAGATAGACAAAGCGGGATGTTCAATGACTGCAACCGATGGTCACTGCCTCGGTCATATTAAAAATAGTACATGGCAGTTGGAGACTCGAAAAACCTGGCTCATACCCCGTCGAGCTGTTATTGAACTCAAAAAAATTATAGAAGAACTGCAGCAAAAAAACTCTGATAACCAAAATGACAAAAATATCCTGATCGGCGTATGCGGTAACCAATTAGTATTTTCTGGTGAAACCTTTAATTTTTTCACTAAACTTTTGGCAGACCAGTATCCTCAGTATCACCCTATTCTCTCATTCGATGGTTTTTCAGAAGGTAAAATCTCAAAGACTGCGTTCATAAAAGCACTCAGAAGATCTGCAAGTTTACTTGGTCAGCAGTTTCTCGCCTCGCGATTTTCATTTGAACAAGAAAAACAACAACTCGTACTTTCTTTCAAAAATAAAGAGGTCGGTGAACTACAAGAGGTTATTAAACTTGATGAGTTTACGGGAGATTCTGCGAGCATGTATCTGTACGCTCCATACGTCATAAGTGGTATACAAAATTGCGTAAGCACTCAGCAAACAACTTTTTTAGTTAAAGCGGCGCTTAAACCTTTTGTTATTAAATTTTCGCTTGAAGAACATGTCGATGGTACATACCTGGTGATGCCCGTATCAAGCCAACAAGCAGTGTAAGAAATTCACTCCCTTTAAATAGTATGGTCTTTAAGACGCACCAGAGCGTATGCCATCAATGCCTGTCTTTAGTGAGAAAATATGTTCCTCAAAGAATGCACACTTAAAAATTTTCGCTGCTTTGAACAGCAGACCTTTAATACCGATGCAAAAACAGTATTGATTGAAGGAGTAAATGGAAGCGGAAAAACCGCTCTTCTCGAAGCCCTTTTTTATACCGTTTTTGCGCGATCGTTTAGAACGAGCCAACTTGCAGAATGCATGCATGATCAAAGTAATGCATGCTGGATAAAAAGTTGTGGAACAACTCATGGCATTGATTGGACAATAACAAGAGCGCGTTCCGCCTCAGAGCGTGTAGCTAAAATCGGACAGCAAGATGCAACAACAAAGCAAATTTTGGAACTTTTTAAAGTTGTGGTGCTTACTGCCCATGATATGACCATTATCCAAGGGTACCCTGAGCAACGGAGAGTTTTTCTTGATACCATCGGAATTTTATCTGATCCATCCTACCAAAGTTTGTTATCACGTTATCGATATACCATAAAACAAAAAATGGCTCTCCTTAAAACGAACACCAGCGGCTCTGAGTTGGACATTTGGTCTGAACGTGTATGGATACTCTCAAAAGAACTGAGTGGAAAAAGGGCTGTGCTATTAGAAAGAATTGAAAAAATATTAGTCACACTGGACACATCGCGAAGCGAAAAAGTATCTTTTTCATTACTATCATCATGTGTAAAACATGCATCGTATGAACAGTTTCTTGCAGAAAACATGTCTATAATTACTCGTGAAAAAATGTATGGAAAGATATTGTTTGGAGCCCATTTTGATGATTTTGAAATAACCAAAAATCAAAAAAACATAAAAACGATGTTTTCACGAGGGCAACAGAAAATTTTGTTGATATTTCTTAAGCTTGCCATGGTCGAAATTTTACAACACGAAGCGATCGTATTAGTCGACGACTTTATAACAGACTTTGATCAGCACAACATTGAAAAGTATTTTTACATGTTATCTGAGCGATCAAGCCAACTTTTTATTACCTCGCCCATCTCTTTTAACGATTTTTCCTGGCTAAATATGAAAACTAATTCTGTTAAAATAACCCTTTAAACAATGACAAAATGGCATTAATAAAGAAAATTGTCTGAAAACTCGCCTATTTTTTTTATTTAAAAAATTGACTTTTATGGAAGAATCTTTATCTTTATGAATGTTCCCGTTTTTTTATTTAACTTTGGCTTCATTACTACTCTCCTTTTTTCCAGCGCATTGATTTATTTTCAATGCGCTGGTTTGTTTTTTTAAGGGCTTTGCCCTTAACCCACTGACAAATACTTTTCTAAAAAATATTTTTTCTCAAACGTATTACCCATGTGTTTGCGCATGCAATTGATCTTGTAATATAAGAAAATCAGGCAATCCCAAAGTCTTTAACGAGGCTTCGTTAAAGACTTTGGGATTATATTGTCACCAGATCAAACGCTCCAAAGACCGCAAAGTTAAGGTCTTTGGGTTTGCGGGTCGAGGGAGGAACCCTCGTCTTTTGTATTTTTTCCCCGATATGATGACGATCTTTATTTTTCGAGCCGATGAGCTCGCAGAAAAGCCGCGCAACGCGCGTGCGAGCGAGCGAAATGAGGCGAGGTGGGCAGAAAGAAAAGAGAAGGAGGAAGGGAGGGATGCATTTTACTTCAAAGACCACAATGCACACAAAAGTACCGCAAGGGCATCAGTGGCATCAAGGGTCTTGGGTTGAACAAATCCAGGAAAAAAAAGAGCCAGCGCACGAGCAACTTGCTCTTTATTCGCAGAGCCACTACCAACAATGCACGAGCGAATGTGAGTTGGACTATACTCATAAAGTTGCAGAGAATTAATGTCCGCAAGTAAATGTAAAATACCCCGAAGATACCCAAGCTTAAGAAAATTTTGAGCATTTTTACCCAAGAACGGCGTCTCCAGAGCAATTGCATCAATATGTTGCTCAATAATTTTATGTGCAAAAAAGTCATGAAACAAACGCACTCGATGAGTCAAGGATTCTTGGGCAGGAAGCTTTAAAATATCAACTTCATAGACAGAAATTTTGCCATCACATAATGAGCCGCACGCAAAGCCTGCAATACGAGTCCCTGGATCAATAGCAAGAAATTTCATCACGAGTCCTCAAAATCACCAAACAACATAAGTTCTCTCTGGTAGTGCATGTGAACTGTTCCCGTTGGGCCATTTCGATGCTTTCCCACAATAAGCTCAGTAGAATTCGGATTTTCTGTATCAGAATTATACACAACATCCCGATATAAAAACATAATCAAATCCGCGTCCTGCTCGATTGCACCAGACTCACGCAAATCAGAGAGCAGCGGTCTTTTGTCAACACGACTATCCACTGCACGCGAAAGCTGAGACAGGGCAACAATAGGTATTTGCAATTCTTTTGCTAAAGCTTTGAGCGATCGCGATATTTCAGAAACTTCCTGATGACGATTTTCATGTTTCTTAGTTACGTTTATCAATTGCAAATAATCTATAACGATCATTGCAAGGCCCTTCTCCATCTTAAGACGTCGAGCCTTAGTACGTATATCCATAATGGTTTGTAAGGGCGTATCATCTATGTACAACGGTTGATCAGCAAGACGCGCAGCAACAGATGTAAGATCCATCCATTCATCAGATGATATTGAGGCGGTTCGTATTGAATGGTAACTGATACGCGACTCGGCAGACAATAAACGTAATGCGAGCTGATCTGCACCCATTTCCAAAGAAAAAAAACCAACCGTACAGCCATTAGCAACGGCCTGCTCAGCTAAGCGTAAAGCCAAAGCGGTTTTACCCATAGAAGGACGCGCGGCTAAAACGATCAAATCGCCATTTTGAAAACCACTTGTCATACTATCAAGCTGCTTAAAGCCGGTAGCAATACCCGTAATTTCTTTGCTCATACTCTTAATTTCAGAGAGCCTCTGAAACGTTTGTTTTAACCATACCGTCAATTGCACAAACGACTGCGAAGATTTTTTTTGCGCAATATTAAAGATAGTTTTTTCAGCAGCGTCCAAAACAGCATCTATTTCATCGTCTGATCGATCGTAGCACGTAGCAATAATAGAAGAAGCAGACGTAATAAGTTCACGCAAGATCGATTTTTGACGAATGATACGCGAGTGATGTTCGATTAACCCCAAAGCAGGAATATCTTCCTGAAGGGCAATCAAATACTCAATGCCACCGATCGTTTCAAGTTCACCAGTTTTTTTGAGCTCATCATGCAAAATTATCGAATCTACGCGACTATTCTTTGTGTGAAGGTCTAGTATGGTTCGGTACACAATACGGTGTGCTGGCACATAAAAATCATCAGGAGACAATATCTCAACAACAAGCGATATATGCTCATCATTTAATAAAAGAGCTCCAAGGACAGACCGCTCTGCTTCAATGCTATGCGGTAAACTTTTACCCAAAAAACGCTCAGCAACACCTATTCGTGCACGATCAGCTATAGTTTTAAGCTGCACGTTATGGTTACGTCCTAAGGTTATTTTGCGCCAACAATAGTAACGGTCATGATAGGCTGTAATTGTGATGAAAGTTTAACCGTAACTTTGTGTGCACCTTTTTCTTTAATATTTTTATTAAAAATTATCTGATTTTTTGATACGTTCACGCCAAGGTCTGCAAGTTTATCTACAACTTCTTGCGCACTAACCGTACCATACAATTTACCATCATCATGCAATGGACGCGCTATTTTAATCTCTATTGCCGAAATTTTTTGCGCAAGTAATGACGTTTTGGTTGCGATAACTTCTTTACGATTTTCGATAGTTTTGGCTTTTTTCACATACGAAGATTCATTTGCAAGTGTAAGCTGTACAGCATACTTACGTGGAATCAAAAAGTTACATGCGTAACCTTCTGCCACTTTAACGATTTCTCCGGCTGCACCAACATTTTCAAGATCTTTAAGCATGTATACTTTCATAAAAACTCCGATTCTATAGGTATGTTTATACTATGGCAAACGCCTTTTCCAGGTACGACCGAGTACTGAAACATTGAAGCGCTCAGGGCAAGTTACCTGAGAGACAAATTCAAAAAAAAATACGCATCTTAAGTATAGAGAAAAAAACAACTTGTGTAAGACAAAAAATTATTTGATTTAAACCCGATTCAATCGCCGCATTTCTCGATAGACTTCCACGTCTTTTTCATACACGATACATTCTATGTCTCCAGAGGTCGTTCCCCGACATATCGCACGATAAGGCTCTTTTGATTTACTTACCCATCGGCCATCAGAAAACGTCAACGGCTGCAGCTCGTGTCTATGAACACGATAGTAACCACATGCATGCACGGCACATGACCGCATTATAACTTTTTGTTGCTCAAAGCGAACCATGTAACTAAGCGCTTGCGCATACACCCGATACCCCTGAGCATACAGGCCGATAAGCATACAAAATACTACCCCAAAAACAGCAGCAAAAATTCCACTCATACCAAACATCCCTCTTAAAACAATATTATAGAAGATAATAAGGGCTTTGCCCTTTGACCCATAAGGGCAAAGCCCTTAACCCGATGAAATAGTTACACAGACGATGCCACGGCAATTGCCGTTAGTAATTGGGGAAATAATAAAACGGTAAAAACCGTTTTATTATTTCCCCATGCTCCAAGCTACGCATCTACCCATCATGCCTGCAACGCCATGGATTACACTATATTATATAACCAGGTTAAGCGCTGGACGCTTATGGGTTAAGGGTGAAACCCTTATGGCGAAAGCCACTTATAATCTAAAAAATATCTCAAACTTTTTACCATTTAACCCAACAAACTGCACCGCTCCACGATGCCCACGGTTTACGGAATTAACTGATATATCAAATGCCTGCGCACGTCCAATAACCATACGCCGCACGCCAGACCAGGTATGCATAATAGCAGAAAAAGCACCACTGCGAACAACAAGCCGTCCATGTTCATACGAAAGCCCTTGTGCTTTTTTAGTCCCCGAGCTATGCACAACAACAATCTCATGATCAGAAACATACTGCACCTGAGTAAACCCTTCATTCTTTAATTTTTCAAAAAAACAAAGAACCTCGTCCATGGTCACGCAATCAAACACATCTGAACGAAAAATGCGCAAAAACAGTTCACCTTGTGCAACCATCCTGCTCATGGTATAGGCCATAGAACTCAAAACGATCGCCCCAACAAAAAAAGCGATCACATATTCCATCAAAAAAAAGCCCTTATGGCGTTCGCCATTATGCATCAACACACACCTCAGAAGAAAACAATACCGTGAAAAAGCGTGCGTCTACCACCTTTACCTTCAAAATACATACGCCGTATTCTTGAGCCTCTTTTTCAATAAAAACATTGCACCCATTACGACGAATCATCGTCGATAATTCCTTTTGGTCAGGCAAATCAAGTAAAACAGATCGCGCAACAAAAACACCCTGTATCTTTCGCTCTAATATATGTATGGTATGCACCGCTGAATAAAAAATGCATAATGATACAGCTAAAATAGTACAAATAAACACCAGCGAGACTATGTGCTCCATTAATATAAAGCCATGTGATTGACTTTTTTTAAAAAAAATTTTACTATTAAGATTAAATGTCATAAGAAACCACGCAACAAAACCGTTAAAAAAAGGGCAAAAAGTATGTTTATATGTACACAAACCAGAGAGGTTTTTGCAATGATTCATCCAAAAAAATTTGTAATCGGCTTGCTTTTATCGCTATCCATAGCAAGCATGCCAATGCACGCGCTAACTGGTGGTCCAGCTGTACCTCCAATAGGACAACAAGGTCAACCGCCTCTTGCTCCGCAACTCTCACCTGAGCAAGAAGAAAAGGCTATGCAAGAGCTCAATGATATGTTCGAAAAAATGAGCCCAGCAGACTGGGACAACATGGCAAAGCTCGGCGCAGACATTGTTAAAAACTCAAGCGATGACGAACTTAAACCAGTTATCGAAGAACTTCAAAAAGCTGGGTTTGCCGACATTACCCTCGATAAACTCCGTGAAGAAGCTAAAGGCATGGATGCTGCACCAGCAGAACAACCTGCTCAAGAAGAAAAAGATGAAGACGTTGTTGCAGAAGAAAAAGCGCCCATAGCAACGCCAGATGCAAAATCAACAAGCGCCATTCGTCCGCTCTCAACCAAACAATCATCCACAAAAGACACGCTTGATAAGCTTATCGAACACATCGATGCCCTTATCCAAAAAGGTTCATCGCTCCAACTCAAAGAAAACAAGCTTAAATCTTGGGGTACAGACCTTAATAACCTCGTATTTTACCTGCGCGTTATTAACAAACAAGAGCATTATGATCGTCTTGCCAAGGGCGCATACATTGATATGCTCAAAAAACTCGAAGAACTCAAAAAAGCTCTTGATAAGAATGTTGGTCGAATCACCGTTCCAGACATCACAAAAACAGAAGAAGATTCTCCATATACCATTCTTGATGTCGAAAAAAGCGCAACACAAAAAGAGATCAAAAAAGCATATGACACTAAAGTAAAAGAATACGATATCGAAGCACTCGAGAGCCGCCTCAAAGAAGAAGGCGCAACAGATAAAGACATCAAGCGCGAGAAAAAAGCAGCGCAACTTTCACTACAAACCCTGCAAGATGCTTATGAAAAAATTGGTGACCAAGGTGCACGCGAACAATATGATCGCGAACCTAAAGCCCAAGAAGACTTAGAAAAACAGCTCTCGGGCGAAACCAAAGAGGCACTTGAAAAAGTAACCGATGCAATCGCTGCAGCTCTGTATACTGACGAGATACTCAATAAACTGGAAGCATTCCTCAAGGAATACGAACCAGCTGAGCTGGAAAAAAAAAAAAGATCTTAAAAGCAGAGACTGAACGTCTCGAAGAACAAAAAAAAGCTCTACAAGCACGCCCTTCCCAATCGACTTCGGGAGGGGCTTTTGATTTTAACTGGCCATCGTCATCATCCGGTAGCGGCTATGGCTCAGACAGTAGCTATTATTCACCATCAAACTACAGCTCATACAGCAGTCCATGGGACAGTGGCTCCTATGCACCATTCCCCTCTTCATCATCATCAGATAGTAGCAACAAAACTTCTTCCCCAAATAGCAGCGGCACTACACCAACAGATAAAGCAAGTACAAGTGCACCCCTAGCAAAAGAAGACGAAAAAGTTGAATCAATAAAGGGCAGATTTACGTCACTCAAAGAAGCCATTAAAGACTACCAAGATCAGTTAAACGCCATCGAAGACAGCACCGTAAAAGACCCAATTAAAAACCTTTACAAATCACGATCAGAAGGATCAAACCCACCTGACTTCACACCAAAAGCAATAAAAAATGCAGACACAAAAGAACAAATGGATGCTACGCTGGAGGCTGCTGATGCTATCACCACTGAAATCAAAGACACTGCTTCAAAAATCAAAGATCTGGTTAAAGCACAAAAAGTTAAATTACACGATGAGTTTAGAAGCATTCTACAAGCAATAAACACGACTGAAAAAAGTCTTCATGTACTTGAATATATAAAAAGAATAACCGATGAAGAAAAAGTAGCTGAAGAAAAAGCAAAAGCAACACCAGATAAAGCTGCACCCAAAGAAGAAGCAACAAAAACTAAAGACGTAACAAGCTCAAAAATCATGGGCAAACATGAAAGAGCCCTCAGCAGTGCACAGAAAAATCTCAGAAGAGCTCTTGCTGATTAAACATCAAACATACTGCAACACAAAGAACCCGGGTTGTTTTTGCCCCCGGGTTCTTTTATTTTTATGTCAACGGGTCCAGCCGTCGCCAGAGGCTATGGCTGGCAGGCAAGGGCTTCTTATGTCATCAGGTCAAGCGCTGGGCGCTTGTTATAATCTCAGCACAGCGATCACACAGAAGATCTTCTTTTGCGCTCTTCGTCCATTGCCAACAGCGTGGGCACTTACCCCCGGCAGCATGGTCAACGCGCACATACACCCCATCCCCCATAAAGCTGTATGAGTCATCATGCGCAGACTCTATAACAACGTCTGAAACAATGAGCAACTCTTGAATGAAAGCTTCAATGGACGAACCTGCATCGCGCGCATACGCTGCAACGTCTTTGAGCGGCGCATGGAACGAGCTATCATGAGCCAGATATATATGAATTGACGCCTCGAGCGAGTGCTTTATCGCCCCACTTGCACGTTGCACCTCAAGTGCACGCAAGAGCAATGGCCGCATGTCACGCACCAAAATATCAACCGCTTCAAGCGCACACACATTACGGCACGCAGCGCACTCGCCAGATACATCACGGAACCCCTGGAGGTGTATCGAAGGATGTCCAGGTTGTTGGTACTGATCTGCAACAAGCTCCGCGGTGCACGATAATATCGGCGCGCTTAAACGCGTCAGCGTATCAAGAATGTACCAAATAACCGTTTGTGTTGATCGACGTTTAACACCACCAGCCGTTTCGGTATACAAACGATCTTTGACCACATCAAGATACAACGAGCTCAATTCAACCGTGCAATACTCAGCAAAACCATGGTACAGAGCTGTTGAGTCATATTGTGAATATGCTTTAAGCATACGCTCATTAAACACATTTAAGCGTGTCAGCGCGTATTGATCAATGATCATAAGATCTTTAACGGCAACCGCATCACGCTCATGCTGGTAATCATAGAGATTTTGCAACAAAAAGCGCATGGTATTACGAATTTTTCGATACACTTCAGTAACGTTATCGAGCAGTTTTTGCGACATAACCGCGTCACCATCGTTACCGATCGATGCAACCCACAATCGTAACCCGTCCGTGCCAATTTTATCGACCACATCCTGTGGATTTACTACGTTGCCAAGCGACTTGGACATCTTGCGACCCTGCTCATCAACGGTAAACCCGTGCGTCATGATCCCTTCCATCGGTGCTTGACCGTAGAGAGCAATGGCGGTTAACAAAGAACTTTGGAACCAGCCACGGTGCTGATCGATACCTTCAAGGTATAACTGAGCCGGGAAGCCAAGCGTTGGATCCTGTTTTAATACGGCATAGTGGCTCAGACCTGACTCAAACCACACGTCCAAAATATCGCTCTCTTTGCGCCAGGTGGTCGCACTACAATGAGAGCATGCATGCGAGCTTTCAATATGTTTAAACAGCTCTTCGATCGATACCTTGTCCCAGAATTCGATTCCCTCTTTTGCGATGTGCTCTACAATAAACGCACCCATTGCTTTATCAACCAGGCCATGGCCACACTTTTCACAAACAAGCGCGACAATCGGCACACCCCAGATGCGTTGACGTGACAAACACCACTCCCACCTGGTCTCGACCGTTGCGCGCAAAAAGTTTTGTCCGCCTTTGGGATTAAACTCGATATCGTTAATCGCAGCAAGCGCACGATCTTGCACCGCGTTTTTTTTCAAATCAAAGAACCACTGCGGTGTTGCACGGAACATAAGCCCATTATGACAACGCCAACAATGAGGATAGCTATGTTTGATAGAATTTTTAAAGAGCAGTAACCCGCGCGCAGCAAGGTCTTTGATGACCCAAATTTGCGCATCAATAAAGCTCATGCCTTCTAAAGACTCGGGTTTAATGCCCGCAGTATAACGCCCCTCATCACTGAGTGGAGAGTAAATTTCGAGATTATTTTTTACGCCCAACTCATAGTCAGATGGTCCGCACCCCGGAGCGATATGCACACTCGCAGTACCATCGGTCAACGAGACTTCCGAGTCTATAATAACGGGCACACGACGCTGGGTGTCATACAAGTGCTGCAGCTGAGCGCCCTTGAGCATATCAAAGGGTATTTCTGCAATTTTTTCGCATATTCCACCGAGCAATTCATTGAACGCATCATAGCGCGCGGATCCGACAACAATAATTTTATAGCCTTCGCTATTTTGACTTACACCAATTTGATTATTAAATGCATCTCCAGGACATGTATCTGGACATGTCTTAGTGATTTTTGCTCTATCTTTGCAACGGGCAACGGTATAGAACGCACCCTCTTTGATCGATACCGCGCGATTCAACGGCAGGGTCCATGGCGTCGTGGTCCAGATAACTATAAACACCGGCTCTTGCGCATGTAAACCAGTCTTTTCCCAAAAAATTTTGGTGAGTGTTCCGTTATCAAACTGCATAGCAACATAGAGCGAAGGATCCTTGCGGTCTTCATACTCGATCTCGGCTGATGCAAGCGTGGTTTTGCATGACGCGCACCAAGCAACCGACTTCAATTTACGTTCAATAAAGCCTGCATGTGAGAGCTTTAAAAAAGCCTCAACCACACGCGACTCGTACTCAGGGCTCATCGTAAGATATGGACGGTCCCACTCCATCACGATGCCAAGGCGCTTAAAGCCATCGCGCTGAACGTCCACCCACTTGGTAGCATACGCGCGGCATGCGGTTTTAAGAGCAACGCCGCTCAAGCCTGGCTGTTCAGTAGTAACCTTAATCTCGATGGGCAAGCCATGGCAGTCCCATCCTGGACGAACGGGTACATGCGAGCCAGCCATGCGATATGACTTAGAAACAATATCTTTTAAAATGCCGTTGTATGCATGCCCCAAATGAATGTTACCGTTTGCATAAGGAGGCCCAATGTGCAAAAGAAACATGTCAGAACCTTTGTTCAAGCTCATCGCCTGGGTATACAAAGATTCTTTTTCCCAACGTGCAATAAGCGCAGGATCATCCACCTTTGCATTTGGACGTATCGGAAAGTCAGTTTTTGGTAGATTGAGTGTATCTTTGTACTCCATGGGCAAACCTCATCTGGGTTATAAAAAAGCCGTATCGGCACGCAAAAAATCATATAGATTTCTAGTATAAACCATGCGTGATTAAGGCTCAATGTGACACAACAAAACCAACTCTTTAAAAAATTAACCGCTCATGACTATGATGCCACCATGCACCCTGCTTAAACTGAAAAAAAATGTTTTAAAAAATTTGGAGAACGCATGAACGATCGTATTTCTTTCAATCGCTGGTTGTGGAGTAAGCTGTATCTCATCAATATCGGCAGCGCACTCACAATCACTTTTTTAATGTTTCTTTTTAACAATTTCAGAATGCCTTCACCCCCTTTAAATACCGTCTTTTATATTGCATTCATTATTGCTCTTGCATACGCTATTTTTGAAATATTAAAAAAAACACCACTCACAACAATACAAAAATCCGAATTCAGATCAAAATTATTCGATAAGTTAACATTAAAATATGCGGGCGTTTTAGGCATTTATTGGATTTGTGTATTATTGATTGGAGGCTCATTTGCAGCGTTTATAATATGGGGTCTAGTGCATCCATTTTTTTTGGATAACATTGTACCATCATTTCTTATAATACCTCTTATATACCCGCTTGGTATAGGCTGGTTTATTGCCATGATGTTCGAAGAATCATACAATCTCACCAGATTGTATGAACAAAAATTAACCACACAAAAATTATTCACAATAATCACATGGGCTGCTTTCTGCACCATCATGTTTATCACCATTACGATGATAATAATAAAGCACATTGGCCATGAGGGAGATTCCGAACAGATAGCCATAGCTACTGGGATTGTGTTAGTAAAACTAATCAGACCACTCGGCTCGCGTAAGTTTATTTTGGGACTTTAAAAAAAATTGGTGAAAAACATGAACGATCGTGTCAATTTCAATCGCTGGCTGTGGAGTAAGCTGTATCTGGTCGGCCTCATCAATATAGCAATCTTTATTGCAGCTTTATTTCTCTACAATGGGTTTAATCGCAGCCAGCTTATCTCTAACATGGGCCTACCCATTGTGCTTACTACTATGCTTATTGTGCTTACTACTGTAAGTATCATCGTCGAATTATTAAAAAAAACTTCTCTCACAACCGAACAAAAAGCTGATTATTGGTCCTTATTATCAAATAACATCCTCTTCAAGTATGTAGGACTGCTTATCTTTTTTTTATTGTTTAGTGGGATCACTTTTACGGCAGTTGTAATAGAACTTGCTACAGATTCTTTGTTACAATCCTTGCCATATTGGCTAACGCCCTGGCTGACTCCCGTTGCAATAGGACTTTTTTTTGCCATTGTATTCGAAGAATCATACAATCTCGTCACATTGTATAAACAAACATTAAACACAAAAAAAATGCTTAAAATAATCGCCTGGGCAGCTGTTTGTGCAATCTCGTTTATGGCCATTACGAAAACAACATCTCATAGTGAATATTCTGTCGATATAATCGATATAATCACCAGCATCATATTAGTAAGCATGATCCAACCACTTGGCTCACGTAAGTTTATTTTGAAGCTTTAAAAAATTTTCTTGCATAAAATTTTTCCGTCTTTACTCTTCCCCAATGAACCAGCAATACTCTTGTCCACCAGAAGAGATCTCACTACAAAAAAAGGGAAGACTCATGCTTACGTACCATTCAAAAATAGTATATGCGCTGGCATGCATAACCATGTGCATGGTTCAGACAACCATCGGTGTACAGGCGTTTTTTACCGGCTACGGCGGGTGGTTTTTAACAAAATCCGAGCTCTCGCGTATCACCTCACAAAACACCTATGGCATAAGCAACCTGAGCGCCTCGTTCGATATGTCCATGGACCAATCGTCTCCAGCACTCACGGGTGGTTTAAAGTATGGGTTTTGGGCGCATCACTTTGGCGCATACCTTGATGCGAACTACAACACTCTCAACCGTTATCACAAAAACGACACCGTCTTTGTGACCTATGCAAACCCATCAAACAGCAGTCAAACAGCAACAACCACTGCTTCCGTCGATTTTTGCAATAAACGAACATTCACCGCTCTCTCGTTTATGTTCGCAGTACGCCAAGGACTACTCACCACTCCGAACCTGCCCTGTGGCATAGTACAACCATACCTCGGTATCGGGCCTGCAGTTTTTTTTACTAAGCAGCTCACAAAATTGATCGTAGGTCCCAATACCGTTGACGTTGACCATTTTTCGGTCATTTTACCCACAAGCCATACGCTCGAGTCGAGCAAAAAAACAAAAACCGCATTTAGTTTTGCCATTGACGCGGGTATCCAATGCATGCTCGGATGCCACTTTTTATTGGACACCTTTTTTAGGTACCGTCTCGTACCACGATGCCCAACAGAGTCAATTTGCCTGATTCATAAAAATGAGTGGCTCATAGACCGGCATTTATTTACCTTTCAGGTCGGTCTTGGCTATAGCTTTTAAAAAAAACTTATTCTTGAAAAGTATGGAGAACGTATGTTCTTGTTAAAAAAACACGCACTCATCGGCATCGCCTGTATCCTTTTTATTCAAACAAGCCAGCTTCAAGCGTTTCGATTTGTCGTGTACTCAGACTGCCGCGCACCAAAAGCTGACTGGGACACAAAGCCATTCCCTGCTAATTTATTTAACATCCCCGTGCTCGGCTTCATAAACGGTTACATCGCAGGACTGTATCCCAAGCCTTCTTTCGCAATTTTTATGGGAGATCTTATCAATCGCGCCTTCCCCAAAGCTGATCCAAGCGTGACAAGCAACCTTGAGTATTGGAAAACCTGGATGACACAATCACTGGGGGACATCAAATTATATGTGGGAATCGGCAACTCAGATCTGTATGGTACAACCTGGTGGACCGAACTGCCGCTGCAAGAAGAATTTGCTCAAACGTTTAGCGATATGCCTGACAATGGTCCACAAACACCCGTTGATTTTAGACACTTAACCTACTCTTTTGAGCATGGCGAAGGCACAGAAAAATCACTCTTTGTCGTACTCGACTCATTTGGTATTTATGGCACAGAGCCCGGCGCAATACACTGCGATAACGATTTTGATCCCGTAGGCTATGATGATGAACAAATAAATTGGTTCGCGCAGCAAACACAAAGTTCGTCTGCCAAACATAAATTTGTTCTTGCACATGGACCAGCTTTTTCGGCACTTGGATACCCTGTCGGCGCAAATGTACGCCGCATATGGAACATTGCAGTAGCACATCATTTTGACACGTTTTTCTGCGCGCATGAACATATCTATCTGAGATCAAATATCTCCAATACCACCACAACCGCCATCGATAATGTCCTTGTACAACAACTTACCGGTGATGCAGGCGCCCTGCCCGACAACCCAGCGCGTTACAACAATCCAAACCCACGAATTTATTTCGGATATAATTTTGTGGTAGTTGATGTTGATGGTAACAACATCACACAACATGCGTATAAAGTCGTACCGAATGGTAACAGCTTTTCGGTTGAGCTTCTCGATACACTCGTAATCGCAAAATAAAGGACATCGAATGAAAAAGACCAGCCAAAGAGAATCGTCACACCCGATATCGGATATATTTCTCAACCGCTGGTCATCCCGAGCCTTCTCTGATGAACCCGTAACGAACAACGAATTAATGACGCTCTTTGAAGCAGCTCGCTTCGCACCATCCGCTTATAATGCACAGCCATGGCGATTTATATACACACGCAAAGGCACACCGCTGCACGACCAATTGATCAACCTAATGGTTCCGGTTAACCAAAGCTGGGCTCAGCAAGCCCCCGTCCTCGTCGTATTACTTTCAAAAAAAAGTTTCGAGCATAACGGTAAACCATCGCAATGGCACTCTTTTGATGCAGGTGCCGCATGGATGAGCCTTGCACTACAGGCAACCATGAGCGGATTAAATGTACGTGCCATAGCAGGGTTCGATCAAAAACAAGCACGATCGATTATGCATATACCCGAGGACTTTGATATCGAAATCATGATCGCCATAGGCAAGCCTGGCGAAAAAACAACACTATCCCCCGAACTTCAGGCACGTGAAATACCGTCTGAGCGAAAAACTTTAGGCGAAATTGTGTTTGAAGATGGATTTAATGAACGTTAGGCAAGTCTTTAACAAATTTTGAGGTCACGATAAAAGTTCTCGTGCGACCCAAGAGCAATCAGGGTCAATTGCAAAACGTCTTCTTCAAATTTATATGCCAACAACGTGAGCTGCTTTGCCATGCTGAATTTATAAACGCGAATACCGTTCAAGTCACCCTTTTTCATCTGCCCAACACATGGATCTTTTGCTATAACGCGTATCGCATCTTCAAGATCGTTAAGCTGTCGTTTATACAACTTTTTAGCGTCATTCTTGAAACTTCTTGTCTGTACAATGTCCATTGCACCGCCTATTTTTTTGAAAAAGAAAAAGGCTCTACAGCTCCTTCCTCAACCTCTTGCTGAGCAATAAGAAGTTTTTTAATAAAGTCATAGGTCAAATCTGGGTTCTCTTCGGCTATTTTCCCAATTTTCGCCCAGTACTCTATTTGACCCGCAACCGAACGATTGAGAGCTTTAGACATCACCTTTGCCTGTGAAACAATAGACGCTGAGAGTTTTACTGCCGTAGCCATTACATATCCCTTTCGTGTATAAAAAACTATATACTATAAAACATTTTACAACCAAAGGTTTCTTTTTGCAACCATTATTTTATTTTTTTCCAATCATTTCTGCGTTTAACACAAATACCTATAGGTAAATATGTGTGCAAACAACCACCGTTACGTTGATCTTTCCTGATATACGAATAAACGGTCTCGTGGCTCACAGATATGCCCAAATCCTCTTTCAATTGCTTGCTAATTTTTTTTGGACTAAAACGTTTATCAATGAGCAAACGAAGTATAGCAGCAGCAACTTTTGGCTTTATGATACGTGAGCCGGAGCTCGCCTTACTCTTTCGTTGAAGCGCCTTTTTGTGTGCCCGTTCGCAATCGAAACCCTTACGGCCACTACCTTTTGCCAATTCTCGACAGATCGTTGACTGACTAACGCCAACTCTTTCGGCTATTTCTGTTTGCTTTATGCCCTGTTGCATTAATTCATAAATTTGGCACCTTTGTTCGTACGTCAAATGGCGATATTCACGTGGCATAGTAAAAATCCTTACTTAACACAAAGTTAGAGTTTTGTTGTACCTGATGCATTATGCCAAAACTGAAAATATAGGGAAGGTTCACATGAAAAACCAAAAATGCGTTCCTAGTGGTAAAAAGAAAAAAAATTTTGAAGCAGAATACTGCGATGAGGATACTTTCATGGATTACGATAAAGACGGCTACGAACTCAACAAGATTGTTAAAGAGCATATGTTTATCGGCCCGAAAAGCCTACTCCCCTACAAAAAAATCATCCAAAAATCGGCATATCCGGCGTTCAACAACTCATTGTCACTAGAAATTGCTCAAGATGCGATTACCGCATATGAACAAAATAATGATTCACTCGAAAATATGTTCGAACTGACCATCTATTTTCTCGAGTGTGGTACACATTTTGCAAGTGACTTTGGTGGAGACATGGAAGAAGATTTTTATACCATACTCGAAAACATCTATGAAAATACATGCAAAAAATTAAAAAAAAGCGACTCCTGCTTACGTGAACGATTCGCTCCAAGGCTTAAAGCGCTCATAGCTGCGGCAGATGATACAGGATGGGGCTACGGTGACGAACTTGGCCTTTATTGGGAAGAAGCCTTTGGAAAATAAAAAGGTTTCATTTTTTTGCGTAAAATAATACGGCATTCATTCGCAAAAATATGCACGCTCGAATGTATTGACAATGGTAATTATAGCGAAGTCCATAAGGCTCTGCACATTCGGCATCATGAATAGTGTGATGTAATCGCATATAAGAAAGATACGTTTGAGCGGGCCTATATGGCTTTCGCCATAAAAAGCATAAAAAATTGGTATATCTGCATATGTTATAATTTTTAACCGAGAGAAAACCATGATAAACACACAATACCTGTGTAAAAAAGTTGTCCTTCAATGGTGCATATGCGTTTGCTTTGCAACCATTGCTATGCCCACCATTTTGCATGGCATGGAACAATGCGATGAATCGGGGGCATGTATCCAACAAAAAGCACCGGAACAAAGTGAACCAGTTTGGGTAACTATCACCATTCGGTCGCGTACACGCACAGAACTTCCCTCATATTTAGGCAATGGCAAAATAGAATTCCTTACCAGCATGAAAAATATGATTGCTGACATACACGATAAACTGCACAGCATTCCGCACCTATCAATCACCGGTCAACTTCTGCAATCTTTTGTCAAAAACGCCATCGAACAATGTGACGAAGCCACTCAGCACGCACAAAATTTTGATTCAGTCTCTTTTGATGAATCTCCTGTCCCCACTAACGTTTTGCTCAAATTGCTTATTGAATAATAAAATACAATGAACGACAAACACGAATTTGGGTTCATACACAGGCTATAAAACAGACGCGGCTCGAAGCAAAAATTCGGGCCTTTTTTTTGAATGCCAACCCTTACAAAACATCTCAAAAAGGGCATTTGGCATAAAATTCAATTTGACAAGATGTTTTTAGTGTGCCAGACTAAATATTAGTTCTCATTTTTTCTGTCCACATTTCTTCTCTACTTAGGAGTCTCCAACTATGAAAACCGCTACCAGTTCACACACCCTCTAAAAAATTGCATCAGTCATAACATCTATTTTTTCTCAGGAGCTCCCCTCATGAAAATCACCACCATTTTTGTGCGTGCTTAATTAAGCGCCACAGTTCCACAAAAACCCCGCTTTTATAGCAATCATTTTTTTCGATGTACGCATTCGTTTGTTAAAAAATGTGCCTGACATACGTCATGTGCACACATTAAACAAGCAAACCCAGCCTACGCACGAGGCTACGGCGGGCACACGCTAAAGCTATAGCAGACGCCCAAACGAATATTGGTACCAGAAAAATGTCTGTGTTGCTTTTTTAAGCTCGGTTTACTTACACTTGCACCAGCAAGTGTCAAAACAATATCCACATAAAAACAATGTGAAAGGGCCACCATAATGGCTACATCACCCTTAATAAGTTGCCGTCAGGTCGTCAAGACCTATCGGTCGAACAAAAAATCAGTACATGCATTGCGCAGCGTCTCTCTCGATATTCCACAAGGCTGCGTATTCGCACTGCTCGGTGCAAACGGCGCGGGCAAAACAACGTTATCATCGATCATCGCAACACTTGCTAAACCAACCTCTGGTGACATTTTGTACAAAGGCGTATCGATATACCACGACCTTGCAGACTATCGCAGACATATCGGCATCTGCCCACAAACAACAGGCCTTGGTGACTCGCTCACCATTGAGCAGCATTTGTTCTATCAAGGCTTGTATTATGGTTTATCACAAGAAGCAAGCACGAATAGAACAAACGAGCTCATCAAGCAGTTTACGCTTGAGCAGTATCGCGCAAGCAAGCCATCGGAGCTGTCAGGCGGATACCGTCAGCGTCTCGTGATCGCACGCTCGCTGGTGCATAACCCCGAGCTACTTATTCTCGACGAACCAACGGTCGGGCTCGACCCGCACGCACGCCGTAATCTTTGGGATGTAATCCGTGACTTGCGATCGAAGGGCATGTCGATTATTCTCACGACGCATTATCTTGATGAAGCCCAGGAGCTTGCAGACCATGTTTGCATCATCGATAAAGGACAAGTCAAAACAATAGCAACACCAAAAGAGCTCATGAGCCTCCATAACAAACAAAATCTCGAAGAGGTGTTTGTTGAACTTATGAACTCATCATGTGACGCTTCCCCGAGTGGCACAACCAACACAACGAAAGGAACCAACGTATGATGCACACAATAAAACAGTACGCGCACGTTTTTTGGAGCATGCTCCGCGCTGATTGGATCGGCTATAAAAAAATGATTATTGGCGCATGTATAGATTCAGCGATTGTAAACGCGTTATTTATTTTCAGTGCGGGGTATATATTCCCATCCATGGGTATGCAAAGCTCTTACGGCCTTTTTACCGCAGTTACTCTGATTGTTGGTGTAGCTCTTTTTGATGTATGGCCATTCGTCGCTGAGTTCGTTGCCGATATCACCGGAAGCAAAACAATACTCAACCTCTGCACGCTTCCGATCCCCACATGGCTGGTGTTTACCGAGCGAGCATGCTCTTTTGCAACCAAAGCATCGTGTTTATCGATCACATCGATATTCGTAAGCAAACTTGTTCTTTGGAATACATTTAGCCTTATGACTCTTGTCAGCCTGCGTTTTGTCATCTTTTTTATATGCATGCAGCTTTTTATTGGATTCTTTTCGCTTATTATGGCTGCTTTAGTCAAGGATATGAGCCGTATCGGCATGGTATGGGTACGTATTGTGTTCCCTCTCTATATTTTAGGAGCAAGCCAGTTTCCCTGGCTGGCACTGAAATCGTTCTCACCATACGTAGCATATGCAATGCTCCTGAACCCATTTGTATACTTAATGGAAGGCATGCATAGCATCGTACTCGGCACAGATACAAGTTTGCCCTTTAGCCTATGTCTTGGCATGACCATACTGAACACGATTGTGTGTGCATACGTGGGCATCACGATGCTCAAAAAGCGACTTGATTTGCCTTAAGCAAAAAAACACCGGGCATGTTGTAGCTTAACTCTCCAACATGCTCGGATCACAAAAAACGTTTAGGCTCTGGAGGTGAGAGATGTTGAAGCAAAACATAGTCTTAGAAAATCTTTCGTACGCTATCGGGAACAGAACATTATTCTCTAACATATCGCTCAGCTTTGGTACCGAAAAAACGGGCCTTGTGGGCGCCAATGGCACGGGCAAAACAACACTCCTTAAAATTTTGGTTGGTGAACTCATGTCACAAGAAGGCGCCGTTCATGTTAATGGCATAATTGGTTACATGCCGCAAAGCTTTGTCATAAACCAGAACCAAACAATCGCTGAAGTTTTTGGCATCGATCAAAAGATCATGGCACTGAGCAACATTAATGCCGGACACGGACTGCAGAAAGATTTTGAGATTATTGGCGAAGACTGGCTTGTCGTTGAACGAGCAGAAGATATTTTGCATCGATGCAAGCTCGATGGCATTGATCTCTCGCGTCGCATTAACTCTTTAAGCGGCGGACAAACCACGCGCGTCTTTTTTGCCAGGCTGCTCATGCAACAACCAGACCTTTTGATCATTGATGAGCCAACCAATAATTTGGATAGCGAGTCACGCCTTGCCCTGTATGATGTCATACAACAGTTTAATGGCGGTCTTTTGATCGTCAGTCACGATCGACAACTACTAACACTGATGGACCAGATTGTTGAGATATCGTCTCTTGGCGTTAAAACATACGGAGGCAACTACACCGACTACGATGCACAAAAACAGGTTGAGCAAGAAGCCCTTGGGCAAGATATTATCGATGCTCAAAAGCAATTACGTAAAACACAAAAAACGGTTCAATTGAGCAAAGAACGCTATGACCAGCGAGTAAAAGCAGGAAACAAATTGCGTCGCAGCGGCAGCGAATTAACCGCGTTTTTGGACAAACAAAAAAATCGCGCTGAGAACACCAAAAGCAAGCTTGAGCAAAAAACCGATAAGCAATTAGAGGCCGTAAAAGAAAAATTAACAGAAGCTAAAGCAAGGCTTGAACAAAAAGATCTGCTTGCCTTTGAGCTTGAGGCAACACGCGTGCACAACACCAAAATTGTACTTGATATCAAAAACCTTACCTTTGCCTATCCAGAGCAAACTCCCATACTGGCCGACTTCAGTATGACCGTGATTGGACCCAAGCGCATCGCCATTGCAGGCAAAAATGGAAGTGGCAAAACTACACTGCTCAAGCTCATCATGGGACAGCTGATGCCCACAAGCGGAAGCATAACCATTGGCGTCCAGCATTACGCGTACCTTGACCAAGCTCTCAGCGTTTTGGATATGCATCAAACGGTGCTCGAAAATTTTCAGCGCCTAAACCCAGATGTACTCGTAACCGATTGCAGATTGCGACTGGCAATCTTTTTGTTTGCGCATGATGATGCGCTGAAGCTTACAAGCAATCTAAGCGGAGGCGAAAAGATGCGTGCAGCGCTTGCCTGTGTGCTTATGGGCAACACACCACCGCAACTTATTTTGCTCGATGAGCCAACAAACAATATGGACTTATCAAGCATTGCAAGCATTGAACAAGCACTTCAAAATTATAAGGGCGCGCTGCTTGTCGTGTCTCATGATGCTCTGTTTTTAGAGAATATTGGCGTTGAAAAAGAGATAGCATTATCATAAAAAAGTCGCACAGCTTGTGCGACAAATTGATAAGAGCAAAAAAAATGGATAGAGACTCATGAATAAGAAAAAAACAATAAAAGAAATTTTGCCAAAAGTGCCTGCCGTTGTTTCAACCAGCGATTACATGCAAACACTCTTAGACCTAAAAAAACAGGTCGCACAAGCTCAGATATCAGCAACGATGGCAGCGAACAAAGAGCTTATTAAACTGTATTGGTCCATCGGCAAAACTATTGTTGAAAAACAACGAAACAGCGATTGGGGATCAAGCGTTATAGAGCGCCTTGCCAATGACATGCAAAAAGAGTTTTCTGGAATGGGTGGATTTTCTCGAGCAAATATTTTCAGGATGCAGGCATTCTATACCGCTTATGAAAAAGTCGCGCAAGCTGCGCGACAAATTGAAGATATACCGATTTTTTATATTCCTTGGTTTCACAATGTGGTCATAATGCAACAAGTAAAAAACAACGAAGAGCGTTTGTGGTATGCACAAAAATCCGTTGAACATGGCTGGAGCCGTTCTGTTCTTGAAATGCAAATTGAGTCATCTTTGTATAAGCGCCAGGGCAAGGCTATTACAAATTTTTCAAAAACATTACCAGAGCCCCATTCTGATATGGCTCAACAATCATTAAAGGACCCGTATGTTTTTGATTTTTTAACCTTGCATGATGACTATGTCGAACATGAATTAGAGCAAGGGCTGATAGACCATGTTCAAAAGTTTCTTCTTGAGCTGGGACAGGGCTTTGCTTTTGTTGGCCGCCAACATCACCTGAAAATTGGCGAGTCTGATTTTTATATCGATCTACTTTTCTACCATGTAAAGCTTCGTTGCTACGTTGTAGTAGAACTCAAAAGCACTGCGTTTAAACCGGAGCATGCCGGTCAGCTGAATTTTTATTTGTCAGCAGTTGATGATCTATTGCGTGTACCAGATGACAAGCCGACAATAGGCTTGCTCCTGTGCAAAACAAAAGACAATGTGGTAGCTGAATATGCCTTGCGTGATATCAACAAGCCAATGGGTGTAGCTGGCTACGAAACCGAAATAATCAAAAAATTGCCTAAAGAGTTTAAAAGTAGCTTGCCAACAATAGCGGAAATTGAAGCTGGGCTTGAAAAACAAGAAATTTTGGCGGGCAAAAAATCAAACCCGGTGAAAAGTAAAAAAGCACAGTCTAAAAGTTGAGATTCATTCAGGAGCTTTGATCAATGAAAAAATTATTCGTGCTCGTACCACTCGCCATAATCGTATTTGCAGCCATTATATTTTTTTGGATAAAAAAGAACCCACAGATTGTGGTAACACCTCAACACGCTCTGCTCGACCAGCACGTAGACATTTCTGTGGTAAATCTTCTTCCACACGCACAAATTACTATTGTTGCAACCTGCTACGATGCATACAAAAAGCCCTGGAGCTCACATGCAGTTTTCAAAGCTGACGGTACCGGCGCGGTCCATGTGGCAACTCAAGCGCCACTCTCTGGGTCATATACGAGCATTGATGCAATGGGGTTGTTTTGGTCAATGATGCCAACTGACACAGATGTCGCTGGGCATACCATGTCTAAATGGACATTGAATTTATGCGATATTACATTGTCAATTTTTGCTCATGATAAACTTTTGGTTCAAAAAAAGATTCACCGCTTACCCGTTGCTCCCGATATAGAAAAAAGAATCATTCGCGAACAAGGCGTTGTAGGGACGTTATTCTATCCCAAAAACATACTCAAAGGACCTGCTGTTATCGTTGTTCCCGGTTCAGGTGGTGGAATACCTGAAAACATATCCCAACTTTTTGCGTCACATGGATATGCCGTTCTTGCCTTAGGATACTTTGGGGTAGAATGCTTGCCCGAACAGCTCTCAGAGATTCCTTTAGAATATTTTCAGAACGTCATGCACTGGCTTAAGCAGCAGCCGCAAGTAAATGCACAAAAAATTGCGCTTATGGGCCACTCGCGAGGTGGTGAGTTAGTTCTGTTGTTGGCAGCTACGTTCCCTACAGAAATGGCAGCCGTGATCGCATATGGTACACCATCCCTTGTATACGGTGACTTTGCTCCGCATGAAAAAGCCGCATGGACACTCAAAGGCCAACCGGTTCCTTTTCTGCCAAACCTTAGCGAATCAGAAACGCTCGCTGCAACTCAAGCAGGACACGTACCCTTTCATGCTGGCACTCTTGCTGACCCGCTTGAAGAATCAGCGACCTTTTTGTACGCCATGAAAAAGTTCAGCAACAAGATCGAGGCAGCAACCATCCCAGTAGAAAACATCACATGTCCGGTTCTTATTATTTCGGGCGACGATGACAAATTGTGGCCAGCAACCTTACATGGCAATCGAGTTTTGGAACGATTGGATACAAGAGGCTCCACCATTGAGCGAAAACATGTTCATTACCTTGGTGCCGGGCACGATATATGTATGTTCCCCCATGCACCGTCGATCGACCTGCCGGTACCATTTGGACCCGTTTGGGGACTTTTTGGAGGAACAGCAGAAGGCAACGCTCGTGCTCACAAAGAATCATGGAACGAAACACTCAACTTTCTCAAAAAACTTTAGAAACTCTTCATGACTAGGCTTTTTCGTAATTGTCGTTTCAGCATTGCAAACACAATCATAATTTTCCTCAGTGTTCTTACCGCAAGCTTTGTTGTAACTACTGCGAGGAATTATCTTATGAAAACATTCAGAAACGATACTGTGATCATTCTTAACAGCCCATCGAACATTGAAAAACAACTCATTCAAATATGAAAGAAGCCCGGGTTTAACCGAGCTTCTTCGTGGCATAGTATTTTCAGTAAATTTTAAGTTTATATGAACGTTCGATTAATGCTTCCACACAGTTATCATTTCTTGAGGTTTTACCGATTGTTGCACTAATGGAGAAGGAGAGAACGCAAGAGAACTGTAAGCTATTCGCGGAAGATCGGCTTGCTGTGCGTTCATCATTGCTACTGACAATATGCTCGGCGCACCTTGTGTTGCATAAAACGTTTTGATACGTTTTGCTTGCGATTCTATTTTTTTAGGCGTTTTTTCTTCAAATTCTTCATCTTGCTCTTCTTCGTCCTGATCATCTATACCAAGACCAGTATCTTCTTGTAATTCAAAAAATGGGTGTTCTTTTTCATTTTCCAAAAAAGGAATTATTCTTTGATCGTTCACCACATTTGTCAACGGAGCAGCTGGGGAAAGATTTACAAACGCAATAGCTGGCGTTTTAGCTGCACGATCGTGTAACACAACATCAATCATATTTTTCAGGCAGATCTTATGCTTAATAACGGTATCAATTTTTTTTATAAAAGATTGGTACCCCTCACGACTCATAAAAATATCATTATTTAATGTAGTAAGAAAAAAAAGCTCTTGTGTTTTAAAAAAATTAACATCTAAATCACCGATATATAAAGGGCCCTGATAATTAAGCGACTCTATGCGATCCAACATTTTTTCAAAAGAAAAAGACACATCCAAAAGATTCTTTTGAGCAAGATTCCATGCGCCAAAAAAAGCTATTACAATATCATCCCATGTTGTGGGAGTCTCAGGATTTTTTTCTAAAAAACGCTCCATGTACCACACGGTCAGAACAGGAATATTTATATTGTTCTTTATAAACTCTTGGTCACAAAAATGATTAAAAATTTGTTCAAATTCATGGGCAAGCTCCGGGTGCTCTATAAAATATGGCACATTTGCTTTATAACAGGGTAATAACGTTACATTCATCATGTAGAACAATATTGTTTGTAACCCCAAGTTATACAATGACGCAATTTGACTGGGCGTTGGGGGCACAACATGGGCACCTGGTAGTACAGTTTGTTCTTGAGAAACGTTTGTTTTTAAGCAACTTGGTTTATGAGGCAAATCCTGCCGCATACACCATAGGGGTGTCGTACATAACAAAAAAAACATATACAACGATGTATACTTCATAAAAAACATCCTTGAAAATTTTGAGTTTATTTACAACAATTACTATATTTTAGTTTTACACAAAAAAACATAGTTGGCAATTTTTAAAATGTTTTGCGATAATTTTTAAAAGTTTTTTGCTACAGGAGCGCTATTTTTAACAAAAAAATGAAAAATTTTTGACTTTTTTTGATACTAATATAAATTCTGTAATAGAAATTGTTTATAGATTTTATTTAGGAGTTTTATGAAACGATTACATTTTTTATGTGTACTTTCAGCCCTTGTCTTTTTCATCGGGCACATACATGCAACACCATGCATCAAAGACGTTATTAACTGTTTTGCTGGCAAAAGTACTCAATATCCTCTTGGTGAGTTCTTTGGGCCTGTCGGGTATATTGAGGTTCACGAAGGCCTCAACGTATTCAGATATTTTGGCATACACAAGAATACTCAAGAACACATCGACTATACTGCACTTAAGCACCTGATTATTGAAAAACTTGGCCTCCCCACAACGCACATGATTGAGTTCGTGGGTGACTCTGACCAATTTAGTGAAAACGGAACTGTTATTGGGCGTGAAATTATTCGTAAACATTGTGCAGGCAATCACATGATAGAATATGGATATACCGGACACAATGATAATCCCCGTGAGCTTGATATCAATGCATTTATCAGTGAATATGTGGATCAAAATTCACAAGAATCATACAGAGTTATCGCGAATCTTGTAGGGCACTCACATACAGCTATGACCCAGTGGCATTGTAGTGCATCACCGCTCATACACAACTTTGTTGTTGTGTATAACGATCATGGCATGATTGACGAAGAGTACACAAAATTTGGCGATGACGTGATCGTATCGGATTATATACTTGATCCTCATGACACCATGGTCTGTCTTGAAGGCGGTGCACAATCATTCAAACAAGTAACCAATGCTCTTCAGCGTGGTTGCAGAATTTTTCTTGCAGATAAGCTGCGCAAACCTGCAAACAACGTATACTTCTCAACCGCATTTTTCTTACGCCTCATACATCAAGCATCTACTCAAAATAATGGCCAAATACTCACCAAACAACAGGTTCACGAGATTTACCAAAATTACGAACGCACTCTCAAAAGCCGTTTTAATCTTGCGCGTCCTGATCATACAACAAAAAAGGCGTTGTTCGATCAAGCAATCAATGAATTTATCGAACAAGGCATATACGAAAAAGTTTTAGCACAATGCGTGTTCGAAAACTAAAAATCATAAAATTTTTTAAAATACAGAGAATCACTTATGAAGAAAATTTTTCACAGTTTAATTTTTTGCTTTTTGTGCAATTACTCAAGCATAAGCAAATCTATGGAAGCAATGTTGCAACAACTACTCACGTGCCAAGCAAATTTTCAAGAACAATATTACGGTAAACAAAAAAATGCTGCTGAATTACAACAAAACATACGCGAAACTATAGCAGCAATAAAAAATCCTGTTAAATCGACATCAACAAAAACAACTACTCCTGATGTGAGCTCTCAATTTCAACAAATACTACAAGACAAAGGCATTTGGCCACTCCTTCAGCAAATTGATGGTACCTGCCCATTGCGACAGTTTATCGAGTTAGTAGAAGAATACCTGCATGCTCCCGAAAGCATACCGGTATTCAGACAGGCATACTCCGCTATGCTTAAGCATGAATTTTTACGAGAGGTTGAACTTTTTGCCCAGCGCATAGAATCAGAGTTATTACGAGCACATATTCTCTGTGGAAAACAGGCTCTTGAACGAAAACAAATCCCCTACAAAGATGTATTATCAACGCCTTTTGATATTACACAAAACCTTGGCCCCAAATCAGCCTATTTTGCTATTGGCGATATACATGGAGACGTTGAAATATTGATAAAAGCCATAAAGCATCTGCAAACAATCTCCCCAGAAAATCCTGCAATGAACAGAGCATACACGCTCAGACCCGATATCGCATTGGTATTTCTAGGAGATTACGTTGATCGTGGACAATATCCCCTTGAAGTCATTATCACAATACTCAAACTTGCAAAAATAAATTCTCATGTTTTTTTATGCCGTGGTAACCATGAATGCATGACAGTGAATATGTCGCCGACTTTTGGATCTTTAAACATGTTTGATCAAGAAATTATGAATACACTTGAAGAGTTTTACACGTACCTAGCACATGCCGTGCAATTAGGAACCATCGATGAGCGCAATATCACCTATTATGGAGCCAACAACCATGGAGGATTGCCGTGCGTATTCGAACAAGAAGAACTTTTTTCACAGAACACGCTACCTCCACAGAAAGATCACCGTCCAGAACGCACATACGCTCCACTTCAAACAACACCGACATCTCCAAGTGAAGAAAATTGCGTTAATGGTCTGCTCTTTAATGATTACCAGGACAATCCTTCTGCACCAACGGTAAAGAATGTAAAACGAGAATCTGAAAAGTATATTATTGCTTCACATAAACAAGCAGAAGAATATTTCATTAAATCTGGCGCAATGGATCTCATTGTACATGGGCACAATCACCAACAAAGCGGAACCAGAACATCCCCGTATATTTTTACATCATGTCTCTCCAACGGCGACTGGCGCAGCTTAAAATCTTCATTTATCCACGTAAAACTCGCTGAGCATTGTCTTGATATGTACGTTTTTGATCCATCTCAAAATTCTTTTTTAAAACAAGAACATACTTTATTTAACAAAACAGCAGAACTACAGGCCCCAGAAAATGAAAAATTTAATGAATATCTTAATAAGTACGAGCAGACTTCAGACCCAACAACCTCTACGACAAGACCAATAACATCATCTAATGAACCTAAATCATGACAACATGTAATCAAAGAAACATTTTATTCTTTGGTTAACTCAACCGAGTAATTACCTGTTTTTATTGAACAGATCGTTGTTTTTAAATCATACGTTTTATATTTTTAAAATAATTATCGTTTTTCGATAAAAAATTATTGACTTTCGATAATTGATGGTTTAGAGTATTTCTGCTCGCGCGGAGCAAGACGTATCAAAAGGACTCTCTAGGACAGTGTTAAGACAAAACGTATGTTTCACAAAAGGACATTGAAATGAAAAGTACTCTACAAAAAACCGGCGCGCTTCTTTTACTCGCTTCGATACCTACAACAGCCGTCCTTTCAGCCGACCAAAATTGCTGTTGCGACAACTGCTGTTGCGATGTAAAAAACATGAAATCGTTTTCGATCGATTACGTGTTCTCTCGCGAGACCAAATGCGACGAAAAAAGCTGGGAAGCAATCTGCAAAGCAATTTCATGCGTTGGTCAATCGTTCATGCAGGATAAGATGGACGAAGCGCTGACGATGCACACGCCACTTTTTCAACGACTGTACCAACAGGTACGTGATTCTCTCAACGACAAAAATGGAATTCATGGTGGCATAAGTATTCAAACGAGCGATCCTGCAGAAATCGATCCGTCGGAAATAACTTTTAATAATATAAATGCTTTCACATACTCCGCAGAAATTCACCATGAAAAAGAGTATGACATTGATGCATGGCGCGAAATCGAAGAAAAAATTTGCTCCCTCACATGCGAATGCCAAAAGGCTGGCACAGCGAATGACACAACACTGCTTGACCTTTCGCCTATAACACTTGACCCTCAGACACAATTCGGTGACCTCTCGGGCATACATCTCTCCATACAATGTAACTGTGAAAAAGATATATAATTGATTTTGAAATATGGAGGCCAGGAGTTCCTCACTCCTGGCTGTTTTCTTTTTAAGGGTTTCACCCTCCATAACGACCGTAAGTACGTGCGTGTCCGCCGAAGCGCCAGATGAAACTGAGCCTGAAACATTGAAGCGCTCAGGGTGTATCGTATGGGCGAAGGCTTAACCCACTGAAAATATAACTTTTACCGTTTTGACATGTTCAATCGATCAAGAGCAGTCTACGTTAAAACTTCAGCAGTCAGAAGACTTTGTGTATTATGTCAATGGGTCAAGGGCGAATGCCCTTGAATTGAAGGAGAAAATATGAACAGGCTACAATCGTATGCGCGCGTTATTAAATTCTTATTTCTTTTTGTGTACATGCCACTGGTGCTCATAACCGGCATAATCAAATGGGCATACATGTACATTATGCCGCTCAGAGAAACAACCCTGCCGCTCTCACACATATGCACAAACCTGCTAGCCGGCGCAATCGATGGCTTTTCACTTGTGCTGCTCTCTGTTATTGCGTACTACTGCGCACGTTTGCTTGACCAGTATAAGGCTGGTGAAACCTTTTCAATACAGGTATTAAACCTGTACACCAAAATAAATCGTCTTGTGCTCCTTTGGGCACTGTATAACCCCATCAAAAATACCGCCCTCGAGTTACTCAAAACAATTCACAACCCTGCCGGGAACCGCATTATCGCGTTCAGCTTTACATCACAAGATATGTACCATATTTTAATCGTTGGTCTTTTGCTCATTCTCAGCTCAATCATGCAAGCAGCTTGCGAACTCAAAGAAGAACATGACCTTACGGTTTAGATGAAAGAGACGTTCACGTGAAAATTGTTGTAAAGCTTGATGAACTCATGATCAAACGCAAACTGCGTCTCAACGAGCTTGCCTCGCGCATCGACCTCACTGAAGCAAACCTTTCTATTCTTAAAACCGGCAAAGCGCGCGCCATTCGGTTTTCTACACTCGAAGCACTTTGCAAGGAACTCGATTGCCAGCCCGGTGATATTTTGGAGTATCGCGAAGAGTAACCTATCAATCTTATTTATGTGTTCAAATATAAGATTTTATATTTGAAAATAATTACATAATTAAAAAAAATAACTAGACAAATTGATTTTCTCATGTAATCTCTGAAATATTATTGCACATTATAATACACATAAAGGCCTATTATTTTATTTGTTTAATTGTTTCATAATCAGGGGGAAACCACAGATGAAACGTACGTTACAACTCGGCGCATTGTGCGCAGCATTACTTGTCGCAGCTCCAGTTTTCGCAAACAAAGATCGCTCTAAGCTCAATTTATTCTTTGCAAAAGTTAAAGTAACCAATGTATTGCATAAAGAAGACACCCAAGCTAATCGTGTTGAAAAACGCAAAAAGTTGGAAACAGAAGGATCTTATAAACATTGGATTAAGATTAAACCTTCAGTTGCGCTTAATGTTCTTAATCGCAAATTCAAGGTCTCAATTCCTTCTTACGGATTGCTGACCGGCGCAGCATTGGTTGGAGCAACATACGCAGCATCACAGTATGGCTTCAAAAAAGAAGCTATAGAGCGCCGTTTTTAAAAAGACACTAAACAGGTACACTTATTCTTGGCAAAGGGTATCCAAAAAAGAGATCCAAGGAATGAAGTGAAAAGAAGAGAAAAGCTTACAGA
>Ga0209319_1000314_pt1 | contig 68903 bp, 60 predicted proteins | sample RifGroE2_FD_184000 | JGI IMG/M metagenome (GOLD analysis project Ga0209319, IMG submission 184000) | Groundwater microbial communities from Rifle, Colorado - Groundwater E2 (SPAdes) (version 2) | ecosystem: Environmental > Aquatic > Deep subsurface > Groundwater | place: Rifle, Colorado, United...
CTGCAACGCCTTAAAATACAGCATCGTTCCGCCGACTAAAATCGGTAACTTATTTTTTGCGTGAATCGACTGAATCGCCGCCCATGCGTCTTGTCGAAACTCCCCTGCCGAATACGGCTCGATTGGATCACGGATATCAATCAAATGATGCGGAATTTCCGCTAATTCTTCTCGAAAGGGTTTTGCCGTGCCGATATCCATCCCGCGATACACCATCGCGGAATCGACACTCACAATTTCCGTTTGAAATCGTTTTGCTAATTCAAAAGCGAGCGCTGATTTTCCAGCGCCAGTCGGGCCCATCACACATAACACGGGGAAAACGGACATCATTGTCCCCGCTTAAATAATTTATCGAGCTCGATCATCGACAATTGAATCCATGTTGGCCGACCATGATTGCATTGATTGATTCGATCGGTCGATTCCATCTCGCGCAACAGCGCATTCATTTCCGGCAACATTAATTTTCGATGCGCACGCACAGAACCATGGCATGCCATCGTCGCCAAAAGATCATTGAAATGATCTTGTACGCGCGTGGTTTCACCGTATTCAATTAAATCCGCAATCACATCGCAGACCAGTTCAGCGATATTCGCATCCATCAATAAACTCGGCACTTGCCGAATCGTAATCGTTTCCGGCCCAGAAAAATCAACGTCAATCCCAAGCTCTTTGATCGTCTCCAAAAATGTTTCGACCGCACGCATTTCTGTTTCGTTTAAATTTAAATGGATCGGCAATAATAATGTTTGCAACTGCAATTGATCTTGCTCCATCATTTGTTTTAAGCGCTCATACGTAATTCGCTCATGCGCAGCATGCATGTCGACCAACACAAGTCCTTTATCATTTTGCGCGAGCAAATACGTTTCGTGTAATTGGCCGATTGCAAAACCGAGCGGATAATGCGTCGCCTCTGAGATTGATTGTTCTTCCGCGACAGGAATCGATGGCTCCGTCACAGTCGGCTGAGTAGGTGGTGAATAATCGGATCGATGCAATAATCCATACGACATCATTTGCTCTTGCACTTGCAAAGGGATTTGTGTGGACATCTCTTTTTCTCGATATGGCATAAACGTGCTAATCGTATTGGACTGCATCGTCTGTTCTGCAGGAAAAGCTTTCGCAATTGTCTGCCCAACCGAATACGCGATAAAATCATGCACGGCTTTCGATTCGCGAAAACGCACTTCTTGTTTCGTCGGATGCACATTCACGTCGACGGCTGGAGACGGTATTTCTAAATACAACACATAAATCGGATGACGATCGTGAAACAGTACATCACGATATGCCTGTCGAACAGCATGCGTGATTAGCTTATCGCGAATCATGCGGCCATTTAAAAAAAAGTACTGCAAATCCATTTGACTGCGCGAAAACGTGGGCGCGCTCACCCAACCCGTTAAACGCATTTCTCCATTTTCCGTATCGACGTTTAACGATTGCTCGATAAATGATTTCCCGCAAATCTCCGCTACACGATTTTTACGTTCATCCTCACTTTGCGCTGAACGAAAATGACAGACGACACGCTGATTGTGTCGCAAAACAAATCCCACCTGAAAATGACTTAACGCCATGCGTTTGACGGTCTCGACGATATGATCGAACTCCGCTTTTTCCGTGCGTAAAAATTTTCGCCTGGCCGGCACATTAAAAAACAAATCACGAATTTCAATCGTCGTGCCACACGGATGCGCTGTCGGCATCGACTCGACGGTTGCCTCACTGCCTTCCGCACGAATTGACCAACCCGACTGTTGATTATCGACTGCCGATTTTAACGTCAACCGCGCAACCGAACTGATACTCGCCAACGCTTCACCACGAAAACCCAATGTCACAATATTCTCAAGATCTTCCAGTTGCGTAATTTTACTCGTCGCATGTCGACTGAGCGCAAGCGATAAATCTTCTTTGCAAATACCACACCCATTATCACGAATACGAATTAATTCTAATCCACCTTTTTCAATATCGATTTCGATATGATCGGCGCCGGCGTCTAAACTATTTTCCAATAATTCTTTGACGACTGAGGCGGGTCGCTCGATCACTTCGCCTGCCGCAATTTGATTACTTAATCGTGGCGGCAAGACTTGAATACGTGATAAATTCATAAAGGCTCCTATCCTTTAAACGAGAACGATACTACGATAACGGCCTCTTCTTCAATGGAATTTTCCGGGCCCCCACAGCAAGAATATCCGCATATTCTGTTGCAGAATAAAATTTGCTTATCTCGAAAAATAGGTTTGTGGCGACGGATTTTGCTGCAAATAATTAACAATCCCCTGCGTCAAGGCGTTCGCCAATTGCTTTTGATAAGCCGGATCATTTAATTGCGCTTCTTCATCTCGATTCGAAATAAAACCTGTTTCAATCAATAGCGATGGAATATCCGGCGATTTCAACACCATAAATGGCGCTTGCTCGACAAAACTTTCATGCAATCGCGAGACTTTCTTCAACGCCTGCAATTCCGAATAACCAAACTGCAAGCTATCTTGAATCGTCGCCGTTTGAGATAAATCCAGCAGCACCGATCGCAACATATAACTTTTATCCGATAGGCTCACACCACCCAACTCCGAATAATTTTCTTTTTGCGCGAGCCAGCGCGCCGCTTCGCTCGTCGCACCATGCTCGGATAACGCAAATACCGTTGCGCCACGCGCATCTACATTACTGAACGCATCCGCGTGAATCGCCATGAACAAATCGCCTTTCCCTTTTCTCGCCAATTGCAATCGTCCCCGCAATGTCACGAAATAATCACCGTTTCGCGTCATGACCGGCGTAATTCCTTTTTGCGCTGCCAAATCATCATATAAATCTTTACCGATCGCGAGCACGATATTTTTTTCATGCGTACCACGCTGGCCTGTAGCACCCGGATCTTTTCCACCATGACCTGGATCGATAATCACCACCGCATTGCGTTTTGGCCCCGATGAACGACTATCGAGCGTCACCGCATAAGCGCCCTGCGGCGTATTATCCGACGAGGTACTCACTGTATTGTCTTGGTCTGCTACTTGATCAGCCATCTCAGCCGGTTCTGCTTTTTTCGGTGATGGAGATTGAATCACTGGCGCGGGCGTTTTAGCCATCGCATGCGCGGGTGGGATTGAATGCGTTTCCGTGATTGATCGAACCGGTGCCCCTGTTTTTTGCATAGCGGGTATCGCGCTTGCTGTGTGGGTGTTTGTCGGCAAAGGCGAATGGATCAATGATAACGCCAATTGACAAACCTCTTGCGTACAAATTTTCTGCACGGAGGATCGATCCACTTTCGCGGGGTTTCGCAGATTGAATATTACGCGCAATGTTTGGCGATTGATTCTTTGTGAGTGAATCGATTGAATCAATGAATCAGAATAATCTAACGACGTTGCCAGTTCAGTATTAAAAAAATCGATCGATAATTGCGCGGGTTCGCTCGTTGTTTTCACGCCCACCTGAAAAGGTTTTTTTAGCAAAAAAACAATCCGCGTTGTCATAGCACTTGGCGTCACATGAAGACTGATCAGTTGATTTTGACTCGACGCAGCAAACGCATAGCACGCGATTGCCAACCCTAAAAAAGTTAAAACCCCTAGGGATTTTTTAATCCATTTCGATGTCGACAAAACCTATTCTCCCAACTTTGTCCCGTCATTGCGAGACGCATAAGCGACGAAGCAATCCAGTTCTGATGCTGGGTTGCTTCGGCTACGCTTCGCAATGAACGACACACCAATAATGAAGCTTCAATCTCAGTCATCCTACGGCTTCCAGAACTGTCATCCCGCTACCAAGCAGCGGGATCCAGAATCAAAACCGTCGCGCGACGACTCCTTCCCCCACTCGCGTATTCGCTTGCAGGCGAATCAACCGCGTATCATCCTTGATTTCAAAATAACAATCAAGGTCGGAAACCGGCAAAAATCCTTCCCCTTTTTCAGGCCATTCGACCAAACAAATCCCTGACCCAAAATATTCTCGCGCACCAATAAAATCGAGCTCTTCTGCGTGCAAGAAACGATACAAATCGAAATGATAAATATGTCGATGATCAATCTCATACGGCTCGACAATCGTAAACGTCGGGCTTCTCACAATTTGCTTTGCATCGAACGATTGAATGATCGCGCGCACCAAGGTCGTTTTCCCCGCACCCAATTCGCCGTACAAAAAAATCGTGATGACAGGCGGCAGAACCATCGCCATTTTCTGCCCCAATAGACGCATTTCATTTTCGGTTTTTATAAGAATTGATTGATTGATTGCTAACATCGACCACTGCCCGCTTAAAATTTACAGGCATTGTACTGGGAAAAGATATATCACGCTACCGAACGCTTGCTATTTGAACTATTTCAGCTGACTGCGATAGCTGTAAAAATAAGATCCTTGAGCGAATAATTTATTTTTTGTCCTCTGCAGAGGTGTTTTTCAAAAAACAACAGCTATTTAAGCTGATTTTGATTGATTCAAGCCGCTTTTTATCGCTGTATTAGCGCTATTGGATTCTGGCTTAAAGCCATAAGAGGCCATTGCACGCAAGAAATCTTGATCATCAAAATTAAAAAAATCCATATAATCAACTACTGATTTTACACTTTTGGCTATTGCGCTTTGAACATCTCCTGTCAGAGGTTTCATTGTGGAACACGCAGATTCAGCAATTATTTTTACAATGTCTGCCATCAAATCTCCCGTGTCTTTTACCAAAAAACGAGATTCCCTGGGTATTAATTTTGCTACCGCCTCAGTTAAGCGGATGGCTTCCTGTATCCGCTCAGCATGCTTTAAGAAATTTCCTGGCTCCATGCTTTGAAGCTCACCAACTAAAACGCCCAAATTACTATGATGTTTAAAAAGCAAACTTTCTATACTTCTAAAAAATCGCATATTCAATTATTTCCTATTTTTTAAGTCTTATTTTTATCGCGCTTGTACTTCATGCTAAAAACAAAACCAGTATAGATCATGAATCTTAAGAAAAGATTAAGGGATTATTTCTACGCACCGCGACGAGTTGACTCATAATAAACCTAACCGAAGGAGGATGATTTAGGGGACGCGTTGAGTCATAATAAAACCTAATCGAGAAAAAAAAGGGGGGTTGACTTCAATGTTCGCCGCGCAAAAATATGCGCAAAGAAAGATTTTCTTAATGTTTCCTTAAGGAAAGTTGGTTATTATTTAGGCTAATAAACCGGGTGTTATACGCATGCTAATAAATGCGATGCAAAACAAGGATAGACCAATACCTGAGAAGCGAATCTCAATCAGGCGGCATTGTGCGCGAATCTTTACCCTTGCGCACGAATTCACAACAAAATTAGATAACCCTTATTTATTAAAAAACCTGATTCAGACGGGCGAAAAGCCAAAATGTCTGCTATCTTTAGTTCAATTAATATTTTTAACAAAGGGCGAAATGAGCGCTTTGTAATTTAGAATTTGGAGGAATGGATATGATAAACACTGGAGCAAAAATGGAACCAATTGCATTTAGATCGATAGCCAAGCTGCAGGGGATCTCATCAAGAACAAAAGATGGTTCGTATCACGCTAACTGGAGTCCATCAGAAAGCCTATACGCCAGGGCTGATATCGCGATGGATGCGGCCAGAGGATTGCTCGCAAACGCACTTCCTATTGATGGCGATGTCACACAAAAATTTAATGCAGTTTTTGGCGGCCAAGGAGCTCAAGCAATACAAGATGTTTCCCAAAATTATCTTGTTTCCCATATGTTGGAGGGCGGCCAACACAATGTGTCAGCGCTTGGGCCGACGGCAGGAAATTATTTCTTGACCAGAGCCGGAAAAGTAGCAATGTTATGGTCGGCTTACGGAATAGCCTTGCGCATAATGACGATTGGTGAGGCAGGGGCAACTTTCAATTATCGCACGCTACTTAACCCCATGTCTTACCGCTTGCTCCTAGAGAATGGTCATTACATATTGGATTCGCTTAAAGCAGAGGATCTATCCTCGCTAAACACCTTTCTCACTAATCCAATGCTCCCACCTCAATTAACGAATGATGCTCTATTTGATACAACAACTGAGCCTGGCAAACTTGTGCAATTACTTGAGCAAACTGTAGCTTCCGCGCCACAAACGATGCAACCAAATTTAATCACGGCTCAACAGGAAATTATAAAACTCATCACAGAAAGAGGAAAAGGGCAAACAACTACCGGAACTTACTTCGGCGCTACTATTGGCATTAAACGGACAGGACTGCGCGTAAAAAAAACTGCTCAAGAAACAATGGCAGACACAAAAACAACTGCTAGACCGGAAGATGAAGCTGCTGCACTCACAGAAATCTTTGCAAAAATTCGTCTCTTACAAGATCAAATCGATCAAGCTAAAAATGCACGCTTTCAGCAATTACATGATGCGCTTTCAATACGAGCATCGGGGTTAATAACCACAGCTCCCGATCAAGCAATTTCAATCCGCGCAATGCTGATTTCGGCTGAGCAATTCAGAAGAGAGCAGTCTCCAAAATTAGACGCAGTGATTGATAAGTTAGATCAATTACAACAACTTACTGCATTAACCCCTGAAGCTGTTGATCAAGCCAGATTAGCTCTCGCTAATCTGGCTGTAGAGGATGAAATTGAAGCCGCAGAAGCACGCCTTGCTTTTCAACCTGAAAGATACCCTTCCTTGCGAGCAATGATAGATAAAGCTCGACAAGAGAAAGACACTGCAACAAATTCTCAACGTCTTGAAGCGATTGCAACTTGCTTAAGCGTCGGTGATGAAAACACACCAGATCTTGATGTCGAAAAAACATTTCAGATATATGCCGACTACGCTACGGTAAAAGAAGCGCTTTTGACTTTACTGGAACAACGACCACAAAATGATCCCTTTAGAACACAAATCGAAGAAACGCTCGATGAAATCAGCAAAGAACCGATTTCACACGCCAGCACACAGCATTGGCTAGCCATCTTGCAACGAACGGCCCGAAATTTAGAAGCCCCGCGTCTCGAGACGCATGCTCTGGAAGGCGCGCCTTCGACTGAATTATCACCTGCCTTAGCAACAGAGCAAGATGATTTAGATTATATTTCACCCTTTGATAAATCAATAGATCCAGGATTAAACCCCCAGGGTTGTTTTCCAACACAGCAGGGCTCGAATTTGGATGCGGATTTTATGCGTAAATCCGTTCAGTTTAACGGAAAAACAAAACAAAACACTTTAACAACAGATCAGACTCAAGATAATGATCTCGGCTTAGCTAAACGGGTTATTGCGTCAGCATACCCTCAGGCAAGAGACACCGATCATGATGAAATTCTCGCGCGCATAACCAGCCACTATACTCAAAGCTTAATCGGTGGTGGCGGATTGAGCGATCATTTACATGCGGTTGATGCATCGTCTAATAGCCCACTGAAGATTGGCACTAATAGTTTAGAAAGAATATGCGAACTCCATCTTATTGCTTCCAACCCTCCAAATTTCCACGCTGACCCAATCATCGCAACATCGACAATAAGCAACTTTATGTTTACTGACGATATTGCCCAATCACACCAACTCCCAGGAAATATCTCATACCGATCTGGCTTAACTGAAAATGGATTCAAACCTGGCAATATTCATGCCACCAACTCCATCTTGGATGACTTAATTCACGATCGAATTCAATTGATGACCAAAGCGCATATTGCGTTTGCTCAAGCAGAGGAAAACGCCATCAGGGCACTCAGAACACTGCGACAAACAAATCCAAATTTATATACGCAGGCAAGATTTTTGTTTGACAGAATGATTGAAGCACGAAGAGCAGTCCCAGCAGCAGCTCCTGCATGGACTCTTGCGCTCCACGAGTTTATAACAACGATTCAGAACTCAGCCCTTTCCTCAGAACAGCTAACCGGACTTTTGCCAAAAGAACGCTTTCTTGCTATCCAATCGTTTGGTCTGGCGCGAGGAAAAGTAGAAACACTCATTCAAATGGTAAGAGAACAAATTGAAAAACCCGAACACAGCAAAAAGACACGATCATGTTTTTCGCAAATAGCTCGAGAAGCTGAGAAAGAACTCTCGCTTTTGGACAACGATTTTAGATCATCAGACTCCATGGAAACCTCATCTCGATTAGATACTTTATATAATGTAACTAATGAGGGCTTCCAAAGAATTAAATTATTCGCTCCAACATTGACAAGCTTGGAAAATTCCAAAGCTGGTAATGCAGTGGCTGAACTCGTCTCTCACATAGAAACAGGATCCATTGATAACGATCAAGAGCAAAAAGAAAAATTCGATGCTGTTGCTACACAGCTGCAAACTAAAATGCAAAATGCAAAAAGTGCATCGCCATCGATGACAGCGCGACAGAGATCTACGCCACCTCTCTCAGCCGCATCAACAGCAGTGGCAAAACCAAAAAAATCCAGTCTGCTCAGTCGAATAGGGCAATATCTCCGCCGAGGCGGATTGATATCGCTCATCGCTGGAGCAGCTCTCTTTGCTGCCGGTTTTTTTATTCCGCCTCTAGCGCTTCCGTTATGGATAGCGGGTGGTGCTTTGATGACAACCAGTGTAGCAGCCTTTGGCACAGGTGTTTTATTCGGAGTTGGCGCCGCAGGTTTAAGATCAATTGATCGAGCAAAAAACCAACGCGATGCTGAAGAAGGTAAAACAACGGCCGCACCTGTAAGAACACAATCGACTTTTACGCCATCAATACCGACTCCAGCACAAGTAGCAAGACCTACTATCGTTACCCAAGAGCGAACTGTTTCTCCCCCTGTCGTCGCACCGGCGAATGATGAAGCAGCTGCGAAACCTGCTTCTCAAACAACAACCGCGTTACTGTCAGCGCCACCGGGAGGGATCGGCATATCACCAACCGACGGGGAAATTCCAGTAACAATCCCACAACAACAAAAAGAACCACAAACAAGCACCACGGCAGCGAAACACGAAATAGCAAAGGATACGACACGACCAGCAAGCCCCACCCTCGACTCAGCAGCGCCGGGAGAAATGTCTCGACATTCTTCGCCTCGTCACATCAGCAGCGCGGGTTAACTATAATCAAAAAAACCGCCATCCAAGCCTTGCTAAAATAGCAAGGCGCTTGTTACACTTGATTTTATAATGTTTGTCATGAGATAAAACTTATGTTGTCATCTATGGAAATGGAAGAAGAAATTCAAGATAAGTTTCGGGATCTGCAAAAAGTAGCCGCTAGAATTCGTGAAATTGCTACCTACTTGATACAAACTGAGCGCGTAGAAGGCGCTCCTAACAATGATCCTTACAGAAGTTATGCCATCTCATATGAACCCTATGAAGAAAACAGTCCTGCTTTTCAAACAGCTCTTGATCGCGTTGAAAGCAACAAAACCTTAGTCATACTGACCCTCATTCAACCTGGCGCAGAATTTCCGATAAGATTTATGATCAAAAGAACAGACGAGCGAGGTGAACGCACCCACTTTCCCTATAGAACAACCCCTCATCACCCACAGGACGAAGCAATTCCTCTTCACTCGCAAAACGGTATTCCTACACAAGGTGTGGCCGCTCCACAGCACATGCAAGAACGTCCCGTATTTAACCCGGATGAAGAACCTGAACTCGACTGTCATGGTGAAGCATTTAAGTGGCCTAGAAACAATATCGGACTAGCCACACAAAAAACACTCGTGCAATTTTTACGCGACGAATCGTACAGCCAACGATTGGAAAATCTCTACTACAGTCGAAAAAAACGCATAGAAGAATTGCAAATTCTCGCAAAAAAATACCCTAACATAATGATTGACCATTTAAAAACATATGCCAGGGACTTGGCTCCTTTGCTCGAAAAACATCCCGAAGAATTACGCACTCTATCAAAAAACAATCCTAGACAATTATATTGTTTATTTTCTGTCGAAGAACAAAGCTCTCCTGCTCCGCAAGAATCACCACCTCCTTATTCTCCTGCTCCTCAACAACAGCCTATCCACACTATACAAATCCCGCCGCCCCAAGGAAATCCCTTACCACCTAGAGAAAGCCCGCCGCCTTTCGGTGGACTTGCAGCATCAGATGTTTCATCGATAAGCCAATTGAGTGTATCCCCAGGAGACCCAGGACCTTCAACAGCTGCTCAGAGACGCAACCCACCACGGCTGCTTGGCTCATCGTCAGATTTTTTCCAACCCCTATCGCCAAATGCAGCAGCAGCTTCTCCAAGAACTTCATCATCACCGGCCCCCATCCTTAATGAACAAACACCCTTACTCGGCGGCAGCCCATCATCAATGCCAGGCATGACTCAAAACGCTTCTTTGGCGTCTTTTGCAGCTGACTTGTGGGGACCTCGCGCACCAAGAAGACCTCCTCCATCTGCTGCTGCAACAGCTAGCCGTTCCGATGGTCTATGGTTACCTCATTTTTAACTATTTTTTTCGCCCCTATAAAAACTAAGCACTGAAAAACAACCCTGTTTTTCAACAAAAAATAGCGGAAAATAGAGCCGCCATCAGCTATACTCGTACCATGAAATACATTAAACATAAGCTTCATTTGAATAAAAAGGCAACCCTATGATTACGCTACAAACAAACTACGGTGATATCGGTATCGAATTAGATCTCGAGCACACGCCTAAAACAGCTGAGAATTTTTTAACCTATGCCAAAAGCGGTTTTTATGACGAGACAATTTTTCATCGCGTCATTGATGGCTTTATGATTCAAGGTGGTGGATTCGATCAACACATGAAACAAAAACCCACTCAAGCGCCCATCGAAAATGAAGCGGCCGCCGGTGCGCCGAATACGATCGGCACGATCGCGATGGCGAGAACATCCGACCCCCATTCCGCCACTGCACAATTTTTCATTAACGTCGCGGACAATAAATTCCTCGACCATAAAAATAAAACAGAAGCCGGGTTCGGCTATTGCGTATTTGGTAAAGTGACGGCGGGTATGGATGTTGTGAATAAAATTAAAGCGGTTAAAACCACCCGAAAAGCCGGACATCAAGATGTTCCGATGGATGTGGTCGTGATTGAAAAAGTAGTTGTGGCGTAAATTTCCTATGCACAAGGCAATACACCCCCATTTAAAAGGCAAAGGATATGCTAGACCCACAAGTAGTTAACATTGAGGAGCTAAAAAAGAACCCGGAATTTCGGGCTATGTTTGATGAAAGGCAAGGGAGAATGTATGCACAAAAAGGCAGCCCAGATAATAATGAACTGGCAACCGATCTAACACGTGGAGTGCTTATCAATGGTAACAAAATCACACCAACTGAACTGGATGCTTTATTAAAATCCAACGCTCAATTCCAAGCCGCAAAAGAAGCTTATTACCAAAACCTACTCGCTATACAAGCAGCAATTCAGTCTGAAAAACCTGCTATTGGCGCGCCAGTAGCGCCCACAACACCCCCGCCAAGAACCCCTTCGCCCACTCAACGAGGGCGCATGATCCGAACAAAACAGAGTAACGTATCTCCCAGCGATATGCCTAAGCATGGCTATTCTCCAGAACAATTCATTTTAAACTTGCACCAAAAAAGAAATGGACGCATCGCTTTAGATATCAAATATTCCCGATTAAAAGTAACCGTGGCTGACGAAAATAAAGAATATCTTTTCCCGGGTGAAATCCACTATCGCAGTGACCTAGTCCATGGCGATTTCATGTTTCAAACATTGAGCGCCTCGCCTTCTTTAAAACCTTTTATGACGGGCAATAAAGACCTGGATGTCTCGAGACTGATGGCGGCGCAACAAGCCCACATCGAGGAATCCTGTCGTGCAGTTATCCAAGAAACAGAAAAGGCATTGAAACAATTTCCCGACGAGGAAACGCAAAAACAACTTAATGAATTGAAGCAACAGCCAAATAGCGACCAACAGTTACGCGCGCTTTATCAACTGAACGGTGATCTATCCCGAAAAGTAGAGCAACAATTTGATGCCCTTTATAGTGGATTGAAAGGTGATGTAGAAAGAAGTGCTGGCACAGATCAAACTATGGCCTTGGTGCTCGAATCAGCCAAACAATTCAGACAGGAATTGTCACCTCAGTTACCAGCTGTCGTTGCTGAATTGGAAAAATTGCGGTCTATCAGCCTGATTGCAGCGGGCACCCCTCCTATAAAGCTCATGATTGAAGCAAGATTTAACCTCGCAAGAATGGCGGCCCAAGACGAAATCGCCGCAGCAAAAGCTTTATATCAATTCCAACCGGAAAAATATCCCACCTTGCCGGCGATGGTACAAGCCGCAGAAAGCGAGTTAACAAAACAACAAATTGCCCCCATCGATCCCGACGAACTAAATCACGCCTCTCAACGTTTAGAAGGCGTAGCGCTTTGCTTAAGCGTAGGAGAGGCGCGCACAAAATCTCTTACCTCTTCTGAAATGTTTGATCGATACACCCGATTTATAGTTGCAAAAGAAGCCTTAAGGACCATCAAACCAACAAGTCAGCCTTCGCACCAACAAGCCATTGATGATTTATTAAAAGACATCGAAGAAAAGCCGCTTTCTCATGAGAACGTAACAGATTCGCTAATAAGATTAAGCGAAATGAAATCTCGTATTGAGCAAGAGAAAGAGGAAGAAGTAACCAAAGAGAGCCCATTTCTTGCCGCCAGAGATGAGTTGGAAAGCTTTGCTCAAAAAAACCCAAAATTTAACAGCATCATTCGCGTTGCCATCAGCGAATTAAATGAATGCGTCGAAGAGGATCCCGCCAGCATTCTTCTCCTCACTGGGAAACTCAGTCAAGTAAATAGAAGTGCAAGCACCATTGACGACCCTCAGCTTGTATTAACAGGTCTAATCGATGAAACCAGAGCATTAAGATTTACAGCCGCTGCAGGAAAATTGCAAACCACGATCACCGCCGCAAAAGAACAGACGACTGACGCCGCAGCACCTCTATTAGCTAATGCCCAACAAGTATTAACCGAAGCGAAAAACATCGCTACACAACATCCAGAAGAAAAAAAACTATTAACCCCGATGTTAAACAGTCTGGATTCATTGATTAAAAATCCAGCGAATCCAGAAAATCAGCGCCGATATGAACAAGAAAGGCAACAATCCGTAACACGCGGTCAAGATCCAAAGCGCCCTTGGTGGAAAGGAATTGCCAGTACGATGGGCTTGATCACGGGCAGCGCTTTAGTCGTTGCTGGAGTTTTGGGTTGTATTTTTACCCATGGCGTCAGTTTGTTGTTAGCCGGTGCCGGGCTAGCTATGATGAGCGCTTCTCTAGGAACCATGAAAAGAAAAAAACCAAACCCAGATTTAAATACACCCGTCACAAAAGTATTAGCTCAACGAGCAAGAACCCAAGCTCCGCCGTCTTCTGCGAGATCCAGCATGCCGGCCGAGCAGAATACAGATCAGTCAGCATCAACGGCTCGTCCCAGGATGAGCGTTTAATCCGAGAGATAAATTCATCACCACAAGACACGCCGTTCATTCTGCCGCCATGGCGAGATACAAGCTGAAACCATCCAGTTCTTTGTCATTCCGAAGATTTTGTGCTGTCATTGCGAGGACTGCGTGCGTATTCCAGCGTATCAGTGAATAGCGCGCCGTCTTCGCAAATTGACCGAGGGGTTTTATTTGCTTTTTGTTTTCACAAAAAGCGCTTTCTCTTTCTTAGCGACCCGGACGTTGAGCTAGAACTAGCCCATATCGCTCGTCGTATGCGCGTTGAGCCTCGGGACAAGCATGACGCATACGCACCACATCCATCATCGCCTGTCTACCCGCCTGTGCAAACAAACAAGACCCTTTCCTAAATAGGCTAAACTGATGGCGTAAATCAAACTCCACCACATCGGCTTTGTCTTCATCAGAGCCCTCAATAATTTGTTGGCATCTTTGCTCCGGTAAACTCTTCACCATTGCAAACATTGCTGGCGTTACAGGAGCTTTATTGTAACGAACACTCCACAACAACTCAGCCTGTGCTGATGATAAACCTGCCGCCTCTAAAATATCTGCTCCTTTATCACGAATGGCGCGCCTTGCATGATGCGCACGATCACATTGCTCATCCGTTAATCTTGCGGCCTTTAAAAAAATATCCTGCGTTACAGAAATCCCATTGTAAGAAAACATCACCAACAGATCAGCCTGTTTTCGCGATAAACTTGCTGCCTGCTGGATAGTCGCTACTTCCCGGCAAATGAAAGATCTTACATCACGCACTCTACAACATTTCGAATCATCGAATTTTCCCACCTCTTCAAACGTTTTCCGCGTTACAGGAATATAAGAGACAGTAAAACACGCCAACAATTTAGCCTGTTCTAGCGATAAACTTTTCGCCTCCGAGATACTCAATAATTCACTTTTAATGTGATCTTTTGCACAAGACACGCTAGTACATTTCTCATCCGTTAATTTTCCCACCACTTCAAATATTTCCTTCGTTGCATGAATACCAAAGTGCTCAAGCTCCCACAATAGGGTAGCCTGCGCTGGCAATAACTTTGCCGCCGCAAAGATACTCGCTACATCACAGCGAACGACACACTGTGCCGTAGACACACGCTCACATTCGCCATATGTTAATCTTTTTATCCTTTCAAACATTTCCCGCGTTACATCAATTTCATTGTGACGAAAACTACTCAACAATTCAGCCTGTTCTAGCGATAAAATTGCTACCTCCGAAATACTCACGAATCCATCCCTAATGCTACATGTAATGGTATCTGTTGTATGATATATGCTATGAGCTTGCTCAGGCGTTAAGCTTGCCACCTCTGCAAACATTGCCCGCGTTATAGGAATCGGATTGTCACCGCAACGAAACTTCTTCAACAATTTAGCCTGCGTTGACAATAAACTTGCCGCCCCCAAGATAGACGCGATTTTCTCGCGAACGACAAATATCATATCATCCACTCTACGACATTCGTCAGGCGTTAATCTTTGCACATCTTCAAACACTGCCCGCGTTACAGGAACCGGCTTGTCACCGTAACGAAGCTTCTTCAACAAGTCAGCCCGCTCTGGCGATACCTCTGCTGCCTCCAAGATAGACGCCACTTCATCGCAAACGACAAATATTACATCACTCACTCTATCACATTCCTCAGGCCTTAATTTCTTTATCTGTTCCATCACTTCCGGCGTTACATCAATTTCATGGCGACGCAAACTCCCCAACAATTCAGCCTGCTGCTTTTGCGGCAACCTTACCGCCTCCAAGATACTCAGAAATCTATCCCTAATGTCATATTTTACGTGATATACGCGATCAAATTCATCAGGCGTTAATTTTGCCACCTCTTCATACGTTTGCGACGTTTGCTCATCCCCATAAAGAAAAGCCAACAAGCCGTGACACCGCTCTGGCGATAAAACACCTACCGTTTGCATAAATACCTCACAAAAAATTAATATTAAAACCAACGACTCAAAAGAAATGTCAGAAGTAAGCATAGATTACGCTTTTAAATTTCGCCAAAAAAAGTGGCCATTTTTGCACTTCAGTTAATACAACCCCCTCGGTAGCCTAATTTATGAGTCAACTCATTCAAGATCAATATAAAAAAATACGCGCAGCCTCTAATAATCGGCTATAATTACCAATGGGTGTAAAAGGGGTATCAATTCAATTAGCCGAGAGGAGCTCTATGATCACATTACAAACCAATTATGGCGACATTAGCCTCGAATTAGATCTCGAGCACACCCCTAAAACAGCTGAGAATTTTTTATCCTATGCTAAAAGCGGTTTTTATGATGAGACGATTTTTCACCGTGTCATTGATGGATTTATGATTCAAGGTGGTGGATTCGATCAACACATGAAACAAAAACCCACGCAATCGCCCATCGAAAATGAAGCGGCCACCGGCGCGTCGAATACGATCGGCACGATCGCGATGGCGAGAACGTCCGACCCGCACTCCGCCACTGCGCAATTTTTTATTAACGTCGCGGACAATAAATTCCTCGACCGTAAGAATAAAACGGAATCCGGATTTGGCTATTGTGTGTTCGGTAAAGTAACGGCGGGCATGGATGTTGTGAATAAAATTAAAGCCGTCAAAACAACAAGACAAGCCGGACATCAAGATGTGCCGGTAGATGTCGTGGTCATTGAAAAAGTGGTGATAGAGTAATTTTTTATGCTGTCTTTTGATGTTCCACAAGCGCTACAAAAAATTGAGGAGGTACTTGAAAACCCTCGACTTAACCCTATAGAACGCCAAAAAATAATTTTATGCCGACGGGCATTGAAGAAAACACTGCGCTCATTATCCAAAGAAAAAATCGGCACATTATTACAAAAGAAAGAAGAAGGGGTACTTTATACCCTACAATCAGAAGATCATTTTTACGTGAGTCCTCCTACTACCAGTCCATCCCTGCAAAGAGATCTCAGCGGAAAGCTGCGCGTAGCACATAATAGCAAAACAGCAACGTTAAATGAGAGCAGCATTGTTAGAGCAGACAGCCCCTCTTTTCTCGCATTCTATGAACCAATAGTTGCACGAGCTGACTTAAAGGATTTTGATGATATTTTATCGGGCATCCTCCCGCCAACACCATTATTACAAGCAAATAGATTTGAAAAAGCTTACGTCCAAGGCCTTGGGGGTAAAACACTTTGCGCACTAATACAAAAAATGAACAAGGACTTACTTTATGATGAGCACGAAAAAACCCCTGTCCCTGTAAAAATAACTGATGTTGACGGCTTAATAGAACGTCGTGACGATAAAACCTACGCAACAAGCGTTGGGATACCATACATCGTTGAGGATGGTAAAGTTATCCCTATGGGCGGATTAATAAGCAGTACATTTCAGTTTCTCCCAACCCACCCGGCTGGCCTGGCGGAAGATAGAGCCTTTGAGTGCATGTCTCTCGAAGTGGGAGATCTGATGGCTGAAAAAGCACTATTTCATGAAATCTCTACTCCCGACTTTCATATCGCACACAGCATTATCACAAATCCTCTCGGATTCGATTTTTCTAAAAACAAACAATGGGCTGCCGCTTCTCAAACAAAACGACGACAAATATTGTGGATAGCTCTTTCACAGGATGAAACAGGACAACTTGCCGAGCGACTATTTTCAGATTCTAATTTGCTCAAGCTATTCCAAACTTTTACTCCCGAAGAACGTGAATCGCTTAAAGAAGATATCCGAATTCTGCATGAAGAAGCGAAAGCCGAAGGAAAAATAGATAATGAAAGAAAATTGCGGCATTTCAGATTGGGAACTATTCCAACCGCAAAAACAAAACCAGCAAAAAAAGCGATGTCATTGGTAAAATCTCAGTCCACTGAAGTAGGAGAGGAATCACTCACTTTGCAAGCAATGGACGCATTGACAGCATTAGGAAATACAGCCCCTCCTTCCATATCCCTAGCTGATCAAGAAATCCTTACTGTTGTTAATGCTGCTGAATATAACCCTGCACTTCGCGAATCAGTGAAAAATCAATTGAACAGGATTAAAGCCCTTCAAGAGCAGCGCCCTCGACTAGTTGACATATTAACCATCGCACGCACCCAACTCAAATATTATGCCGAACATCCTGGTGTAGACGCAGTAAAAGTACAGGATCTTCTTGGCTCAGAAAATTTACATAAAATTGAATTATTTCTCCTAGCACAACAGAAACTAGCGAACATTACTGACCCTTCAACATCGACCCCACTCACCTCTTCAGTTAGAACAGCGTTAAACAGACAATATCTAACATATCGGGAACAAGTTGATAGCGCGCCTACCGACGATATCTTAACAAGCATGACTGCTAATTCGACCAGATTAACCAGACAATACCAAATTTTTTCTTCTGCAAAAAAATCTTTATTAGAAGTCATTGAGCATCTTCCGACCTCAGGTGAGCAACAAATTGTTAGGCAAAAAGTGGCAACAATCGATGGGACGCTTATGCCTGGTCATATTGATATCGATGGGACGCTTATGCCTGGTCATATTGATTTTGAAATGGCAACAGCTAATGTACATAAAATATCCGATTTTCTTTCCGCCAGAGAATCTTTAAACAAGGCAATGCAAGCGCTCCAAAGTCCAGCACATCCAACTAATCTTCCTAGCGCTATTACATTAAAATTAACTGGAATTGAGACGGGATTTGAGCAAGCTGATGCCGATCTAACGAGTCTAACAACTCAACTAAATCAACTCATGGGTTTTCTTGCAGCAAGAGAAACTTTAAGGACTATTGCTCTTGGCTTATTATCGAGTGATCAGCCGCCTCTCTTCCGCGCAATTGCTGAAATAATTCAACAAAAAATCGATGGGATCGATGCTCGAATCCAAGGTAATATTGATGAAACAACCCTAGTCGCTGCAACAATTGAATCGAAACAGCTCTCTAAACAATATCTCGCTTTCTTTTCGGCAAGAGGGGCACTGACAGAAACTCTGCCTGTTATTTCAACCCATTCAGTATTAACGGACACCGCACTTACTACATCGATTATGGCAGGAATGGAAGAACTGACCCGACAAGTCGCTCAACATTCAATGAGTGAATTGCAAAACGTAACAGGTCAATTGTCTGACTTGCCTAGACAATATCGTCAATTTCTAGAAAATATCACTGCATTACATACGGTGATCAACAGAGTTTTTGCCCAACACTCAACAGACCATGTCCTCTCAGCAATCGCCACAGCTATGCGACAAAAAATGGATCAAGCCATTCAACAAGTCATCGCGAATCCAATAAATACAGAAAATTTATTAGCCGTAAATTATGAGCTGTCTGCATTAACTTCTCAATATCGGAGTTTTGATAAGGACAGAACAGCACTATCCGAGCAAATTAGAAAAGGGTTACCGTTGAGGAGCGATGCACCTGTATTAGGCCAGATTATTCAAGCAGCACAAGAAAAGAAAGAGGAAATCGAGCGGCAAACTATTGGCAGTTTTCAAATGGCTAGAGCTCAAATGGAACGCCCCTCACAAATGCAACCATACTTATTGTCAGTACAGAGCGGGATAAATGCGCTATTATCCATCAAAGGGCAACTCCTGTGTGTAATCAATTTGCAAAGAGAAGTAGACGCCGCACAACAAGCGATCGGATCAACCCCGCCTCATAAACTATCAGAGCTCCAACTCACTGCAATTTTCTTGTCTTATCAAGCGCAACGTCTACTAATAGAGTCTGCCACGAAAATTGAGCGAGCGAACACTCAACGAGAATTAAGGGGATTAACAAAGGTTCTCGAACAAATAAGAACTGCTAAAACACCGCAAGATCGAGAAAAAGCTATCGCGGATGGTTTACAGTGGCAATTAAATAAAGAAGTTGATGACTTACAAACCGTGCACGTTCTCGATCCATCGTTCGATATGATAATTTCAGTTATCAAAGTAAATATAACGGAAGTAAAAAATACTCAGCAATTCTTCGCTTTGCACGAGCGTATAAACAGCGCTAAAACTGGTGTTCCCGCTCATCCAGTTAACACTTCTAAATCAGCAGCAACCAAAACATTTCTTAATTTCGTCGCAAGATGTAAGCTCGAGTCTCAAATCGCCTGTTTTAAAAGCGAAAGCGGTGTTTTTCCTACTGAACTCAAAGAAGTGGAAAATGTATCAAAAACAAAAAGTAAAAAAGAGGTTGAATCAACCAGCAAAAAACTGGACTATCTAATCGCAAAAAACAGACTTGAGAAACAAATCACCCAACTACAAACTGATATTTCTACTCAGGCATTCACCCACCCCGATGCCCGCCGCGTATTGGCCGACGCTCAAACGGTATTGAATAAATCTAAAAATACAAAAGAACTTAAATCGGCTACTCAATATCTAAAAAATCCAAACAAACAAGACTATCACAAGCTGGCTAAGCTGGCCTATAAACAAAAAAGTGGCTTTTTTAAAGCATTGGCCATTGCGAGTATTGTTGGTTCGGTCATTGGTGGAGGTTTATTGTTTTTAGCTGGCGCGGCGCTCACATTAACCGTGATCGGCGCACCCATCGGGATTCCATTAATTTCTTCCGCTATTGCAATAGTAACTACCAGTGTTGCCGCCCTCTCAACGCTTGTCGCTGCGCATGTAGGAATACATGCCACCGCCTCTGGTTTGGTAGCAACGACCGCTGCTTTAACAGCGGCAGCAGGCCCAGCTGCAATGGGAGTTGGAGTAGCGTCAATGGGTGCTGGAGCGCTCGGAGAAACAACGAGACGGATAGCGAGAGGCCTTGATCTCGCGCGCAGCCCGGCCGCCATTCAACAAAAATCCAGCTCAACAATACACCCAGTTCCTTCATCGACAACACCAGCTGCTGGCGCCATGCCTCCGCCCATTCATCCTCCGCAAGCACAAGCCTCTGCTGCCGGATTGAGCGAATCTCCTCCTCCATCCCCATCAGCCGACCCAGATAGACCACCCTCCGCTCCTCCGCGCAGAACTTCAGTTTCAGCACCATAAAGCGCTTAAAATCAGCCAAACGAGTGGGAACAAGCTAATATCCTTCAAATGGATTACTTTGACGCTGGCGCGTCTCGCAATGACAGCTCCCGCGGAGTTTCTTTTAATTCCCCCGTGGTATATTTATGCAAAATACTAGTCACTAAAGTTTGATAAGGCAGTCCTTCTGCTTCAGCAATTTCCTTGAGTTGCTCTAAATCTTTTGAAAACACCCTAATGCTGATTCGTTTTTCTTTTCCTTTTCGAAAATAGCGAGTAGCTGCTTGTTTCGCTTCTTTTCGTACTTGCTTTATATTGGACACTGTTTCCCACTCGCCACGCTCTAGCGATTCAAGCATCTCTTTTTCTTCTGGCTCTAATTGCACATCAAATACATCTTTTTTTGAACTCATAATGACCTCATTTTTTCACTTTTACCTTTGATAAATACTTCTTTGTTAATTTTCGGCTAGGAAAAATTGTCTTTAAAAAATAACTGTTATCATTTTCCGTAAAAGGAACAGCATAAACATATCCGCCAATTTCAACGATAAACATTTGTTGATTGGGCTATTTATCTTTATTAGGGTGTTTAACAATGTCAATCTCTCGATCAACTTCTAACTCACCAATGATCTGTTGAAAATTAACACCTCGTTCAATTTTCAGCGTTGCATTCTTCATTTCATTAAAAATAAAATTTCGTATTTTTTTCATATGCTATATGTATATAGAATGTATCAATTGTCATCATGATTTTTTATTTTTAATCGAAGTACAATCCGTGTTCACTTCACACTAACTGAAAAAAAACCCCTAAAAATCGGGCAATTTTTGCTCTAACTTATTGCTTTTGCATCATTCTAAATATCGATATACTTATTTTGCGTTGAGCTTTCTTTAAATGGACTAAAAAATATGCCGGTGCGGCACAATAAAAAAACTAAAACACCACGCAACGAAGAAACCCATCAACTAAGGACGGCTGTTCTCGAAGAAATAGCCGTGCGGGAAACGCGCTTAAAAGAAGAGCACGGGCGTTATGCTCTTTCTCTTACAGAAGCAGAAATTTTATTTCGCGACGCCAATCCACAAAAAGTAGGCGATCATTTATTTCTCTATCCTATTCACCCAAGCAAAAACAGCCGTCTTCACGCCTTATACCAGGATCTGAAGCAAAAAAGGATAGGCGTCCGAATCAGTGACTCACTCTGGGACAGCAGTCAGCTTAATGAGGAAAATCCCGATGATTTAGCCCATCAATTAGCGCTAACCGCTCAAGACGCTGCCTTTCAGCAATTAATCGCTGTTTATACTCGCGATGCCGTAAGCCCCCTCGACCTTCCGATAGATCTCGCAAGAACAGCCTTCAATGCAGAAAGCTCCCCCCATCTTATCGAAACGGATAGTCAGCACTCTTTAGCTTACCTGTACACGCAGGAAAGAGATATTTACGCGCAAGGTGAGTATCATTTACAAAGCTATACCGTTCTTGATACTTCAAAAAAACAACCTATCCCGGGCTCAATCATTTCTGAAATGCAACCTAATCCTGATCTGACGTCTAAACATGGGTGGGAATATCTGAGAGTATCTTCTGATTGTTTATATTTAAATCACTTTCTTCTGGGGAAATTAAAACCGAGACATTTCCATGATGCATTCACTTGGATCCAAGAACAATCAATCGATAAAATACAATGGGGCGCCCTATCCGACGAAGATAAACGAAAAACAATATGGCTGACTCTATCGATGGATACGGAAGGTGTATTAACACAAAAAATATTACGGCAAAAACGCTATCGTCGATACCTCGAACAATGCTCTCCAGAAGAATTGGTATCGCTGATGAGAGATTTGATGGACCGTCAGCGGGCAGCAGAAATCTATGCCAAAAACCCCGCAAAAAACGATAAAAAAAGTAACGCATTAGTCGATGCAATAAAAACCAATCAAGACTTGGCTGCTCAGTTATTGAGATCCCAAATGAGTGATCCCCCAGATCGTCAACGGATGGGATACGCACTTATCGAATCATTGCAGAAAACAGCAGATATCGCCTTAAATATACCTCTCACGATTGAGAGATTAACCGACTCAATCTCCCTGGCTAGCCACATAGCAAAACAACTGGCAAAAAACACAAAAAATTTACTTTCATTACAAAACCTTGTCCGAAGAAAAACAACCACACTCGACCAATTGCGACAAGTTCGTGAAGCGGATTTTTATGGGTTATTTGCAGGCCGCAAAGTATTTTCAAAAAAACCATCCCGTTCACTATCAAAAACGCAGCGAGCGTTATTGGATGGGGAAATGATTTGTAGTAATGGTAGCTCAACCCCCTTAAACATAACGCTCTCTTTCGTGCTCAATGTCTCTGACCAACAACTTCGCGCGTTAACATTCGAAGAACGAGCCGTCATTGCCACAACGTTGAGCAAAAATCATCAGGGATCCATACTGGAAAAATTATTATTGGAAGCCCGAGATTTCCGGAATCAATTAATCGTCGCGTTCGACCCTGAAAAAAGGAGATCACTAAAAATCTCGTTACAAAAACATTTAAGCACTCTCGGCATTCATGAAAATCAAATCGACAGTGCACTAGAAAAACTCGAATGCGTCACTTATGCCGTAGGAACACGCCGTGCTTTTGACGGCCCTGCCCCACAATCTTCCACCTTAACTCGGCATTGTTGCGTCGAATTATTGCAGGGTCGACCCGCAGGGATATTATCCGACCACGATCTCACCGGGGTTCTCGATTATATGAAGGCAGTCCACGCCTTAGTTAAAGAACGAGCAATCTTACGTGAAAATTTGAGTCATGGGCCAAAAAAAACCGAAGAAAAACGCGCATTAAAACAAAAACTACAAAGGCAAGATGACGAGTTAATGCATTATGGCATCTCCCCAAAAATTACTACTGAGATAATGACCCAATGGCTATCTCAGTTTGAGTCTTCGGATCAATTTAATGCATTCAAACAAAGAATGACACACTATGCGTCAAGGCAACAACACTTAACTGTATTAAAAAAACATCCCTGGAAAAATCGAGCAGAAATAAGACGAGTCAAACAATCACTAGAAGCCGATTTAAAAACCGATGGTTTCGGCTTCACCCTTCCTGCTATTTTTGAAAATATCCAACAATGGGCCCCAAAAAATAGAACACAATTACCGAGATCCCATGATGATCTTGAACAACTCAGGCGAATTGTTCGACCCATGCTGCCATTACCAAAAAGAAAAGACACGACGCTCGATAATCTGAATCCAACGGGTCAATCACTGGCCGAGTCAAGCAGCCCTTCAGTCCCACCAGCAACGAGCAGCACATCGACCCAGGTAATGAATCTCCTGCCGGTTCGACCACAAATCACACGATTGCCTGCTCAACGTGAAGCAGCAATCATGAGCCCGGAAACACCTGCCCAAACACTTAGCCATTCTGGAATTTTTGCGCATCAAGCGGCGAATACAAGCGGCCCGAATTTTCTGCCATCAACACCCGGTCATGCAAAATATGGGGATTTATCGGAGAAAAAACACACACTGATGGATTATCTTGATTTAGAGCCACCATCACCCCGCTTAGCGATGGCGCCTTGAGACATATTCTCGCGACTTCGACTGAGAGATCCCATCGAAAATCAGGCAAGGGTTTCCTGGATTCCGCGGTTCAAGTCATGGAATGACAGAAAAACATTCAAGTCAAAATGGAAGTAACGCAGAAGCATCGTTATAAACAAGAACACACAACGTAAATTTATGATATAGTCGATTATGTTCAGAGGTTTTTCTATGCCTCGCTAAAAATTAAATTATTTAAGTTCATAATTTTTTAAAATCAATCATGAGAACGTTTTTAAGACACATCATCGATTACTTGCTGCCTCACACGTGTTGCTTTTGCCAGAAAAAAACATCCCGATCTGCTGAATTATGTCTCACATGCGAATCACAATTACCTCGCGTTAAACAGGCCTGTGTCGTCTGTGGCAAAGCAACAACGCATGATTTCCCCATTTGCTACGCATGCCTTAAAAAACCACCGCCTTTTGACCGAACCTACGTTTTATTTCCGTATGAATCATTGGCTGCGAATATGATCACACGATTAAAGTTTGGGCATGAATTACGTTATGCAAAAATCCTGGGACAGCTCATGGCGGATTTCTTAATCAATGCCTGGTCGAATAATCCCCCAATTGAAATGCCCGAATGCATCATACCTGTTCCGTTGCACCCAAAACGTTTAAAAGAACGGGGATTTAACCAATCGATTGAGATTGCGCGCCCGATTCGAGAGCGACTACACATTCCGATTGAATTATATGCCGGCCATCGAATACGCGATACACAAGCACAATCGTCCTTACCGAAAGCGGAACGCAAAAGCAATGTGATGCGCGCTTTTATGATTGACAAAAATTTCCACGCAAATCATGTGGCGATTTTAGATGATGTAATGACGACAGGGCATACAGTACTCGAATTCAGCCGAGCGCTCCGGAAACAAGGTGTCCAAAAAATTGATGTTTGGTGCTGCGCGAGAGCGTAGATTTGAAACCATTCTACTAAATTGGTAACTATTTTATCGAGATCGTGATGATACAGGAACGGGGTTCCCGGAGACGTGCTGAATAGTTACCTAAATTAAAATCTCCAATCCTTTTTGTTCAATTAAGTTTAATAACTTTAACGCCGCTCCGCTTGGATTTTTGTCGCCACTCTCCCAATGCTTTACAGCTGATGCACTAACATTTAAATATCGGGCTAATACTGGTTGGCTTATTTTTTCCTGTAATCGTATTCTTTTGATATCTTTTGATTTCATCTTACGGATAGCAGGTAAACAAAGATCATCAAACTTTCGCATAGTGGTTAAATCTAATAACCCTGCATCATAAAGTCCTTTGGCGGACTCATGCACGACTTCAAGTATTGTTTTATCCATCACAGCACCTCCATCAGTTCTTTTACTTCTACTGCTCTCATCAATTGATTGTCTGCATAAGAAAAATAGATTTTTGCTAAAGCTTTTAACCCTTCCTGTTCATTACGTTTTATATTTCCCTTTTCATTTTTTGCAAAGCCGTAAAGAAAAAACGAATCTCTACCTTCTTTAAAAGCAATTAAGGTCCTTAAACTTCCACTTTTCCCTCTCTTATTTATGGCAATCCTCTTTTTATATAGGCCACCGCCTAAGTTAGCGTCATAACGTCCAAGCAATATTTCTTCCACCGCTTGCCTCAGCAAACGATCCGTTAAATCAATTTTCTCGGCCCATTGGTGAAACATTTTTGTTTTAAAAATTTTCATCGCACTCTCTTAATATGCTTCAAATAACCATACCACTAATTGGTATGGTTATCAACATAAACATCAAAACCATCCTGCTGTCCAATCAATCGATAATGCGACCAGAATTGCCGGAAGGCTTTATGGTGATTGAAAATCGACACATAAGGTGCGGGCTTTGTTTCTCCATAAGCTTCAACGGGTGTCGCTCGGATAAAAATCAAAAAGGGTTGCTCTTTTTGCAATAAGCGAATCGTTTGCTGCACATAATAATTAAGGAAAGCAGGACCGACGTGACGTTTAGCAAAAGCCTGCTCCGCCATGGGTGTGATCAAATAACCGTTAAAATAATGGGTGTCGATGGAAGTATCGATGTTCATCGGATAAGCGGGATAAAGAGAAGGGGCAAAAAAGAAAATGGACCTGTGAGGTGGCACATGATGCTTCGTAAATTGAATCATTCGCTGATAAGCCGGTTCAATTGCTTTCTGATGAAGCCAGTCCGCCTGAAGCTCAACGAACGTCACACAGACATAAAGCGTGACGAGCCAACCTAAAAGACTGAACGCAATCCAAGGCAAAAGACGCATTTTGTGCGTTGTGGCTCGAGCAACTATCACTTGTTCATACATCAATAACGCGAGCAGGATGAAAGCAAGAATAAAAGCAGGCAAACTGTGATAATACCAATAGGCTTGCTGTAAAATATAAATCAATAAAAAAGCGACAAGACTCACAGCCAGCATTTTTCGAATAGCCGTTATATCGGCCGTCACCCGCGTAACAAAACAATGCGCACAAAGCACCAAGAGACAAATCAAAAAGGCGGGAGTTATGATCGTGTTGCCTGGCTTAATAACCATTGCATAATACAGGCTCATATTGATAGGGACGATATCAGCCAGATATTCCGGTGTGACAAGAAAAAGAGAATACAAATAGATCACTTGAACAAAAAGAATGGCCAGCACTTCTGGTCGACAAAAACAAAAAAGTTTTTTTCGATAGATTCCCACATAAATCTCAACCGCCAGAAAAGCAATTAAAAAATGCGGTTTGATAGCAAAACCAATACCAGCCAACACGCCGATAAAAATTAAGAGCCTCACTGGATATTTTTGTATCGTCTGATTCAGCACAAAAGCAGAGGCGATGAGATAGGGTAATACGAAAATAATCAGGAGATGTTCCCGTTGCCCGAAATCAGCGCTTGGCACAATCAATAAACCGGCCGCTATGGCACACAATACTGTCGCACGCGCTATTGCAGAAAACGCTCGATGAGTTAATAGTCGTTGAATCAACCATAACACCAAAGCAATCATGACTAAAACGTATATTTCTAATGCGATGGCGAGAGAAATAAAACCCACTTGCGCAATCAATAAAGCGGGCATATAAATGTAGACGGCCATCGGCGTATTGGATTCAAAAAAATCTTTAAAATAATGCTGCCCTTGCAGTAAGGCTTTTGCCGTTTGAATCAAACAAGCATTGTCTTTATTACTGCCCAGATTTTTTTGCATCCAAATAGACGCTAAGAATAAAATTAAAATGACGACGAAAGATGTCCGGTTAAAAAAACGACTGGATGTTTTAATGGTTGCGCGAGCCAAGTAATCGTCCTCCATACATTTATTCAAGCATGACGCGGGAAAGTATAAACGCGAATTCGGGATAAGCAACGATGGAATTAATAAGCGGTCATCCTGGAAATTTTAAACCCAATGAACTGGATTCCCGATGTCAAACAGTTGGGTGACAAACCATCTCTCCATTAATCACGCTCAATTTAATGAAAACTGTTTGGTGATTTTTAAAATTGTGGTTAGAATTTAAACGTTCAAGAATGAAATTGGATTTTCGCGAAAAGATAAGGTTCAATAAAAAACAAGCGATCAACAAAAATTTACATCAGCGTCATATAGAAGTTGCAAGCGAGGTTTTAAAAAAACAGATCTTTTCACATAAATCCACGCCGTAAATAAACAGCATGATACACAGGATTGAATTTCATGACTCGGAGTTACGAAAAAAAAGGACGGCTGCGTAAAGATTGCTGGGCTATCTTGCTAACCTGTTTGCTCATTACGTTCTCTTGCCTCACCCCAAGTTTTGCTGCTAATACCAAGACTGCCTCCATCGCACTCCCTTCTGTCAATGTATTAACGTGGTGGGGCTACTTAAGTCCACCTTGGGTTAAGCCACTGGTTGAGCAAACTTGCCATGTTAAATTATCTTATGATGAATACTCTACAGCTGATGAATTTTTACGTCGATGGGAAGATTATAAAGACAGCTATGATATTGTCATTTTTGATGACGTTATGTATGGCGTCATCAAAGGGGATATTTCTGGAAAATCTACGCATGATCTAAGCTCGCAAGCCAAACATTATTATCCCGCTATACGAGCACATTTTTACCAACAACATTACCCCAACAATATTGCTTATTTTTATCAAGCAATCAGCAGCTTCTTATGGAACCCTGATAATATTCAAATCGAACCATCGGACAATCTTTATCAAATTTTTCGTAAAGCAGGCGCCCATACCGCCGCCATTGCCGACGACCCTATTGTTGCTTCTTTCTTATTTAATCCTTATGCAGATTATGACCCCTTAGCCTTGATCAAAATGAAACAAAGAGTTCGCCTCTATGTCACTAGTGACTACACTAACATCGCCTCAACCAAAGACTTTAGTTTTGCCTATAGTGATGCCGGCACTGCGCTACAAATGCAAGCCTTACATCATAATAAGCTAAAAATCTCTATTCTTCCCCAGTACACATTCGCCTCAACTGACTTAATTGCCCAATTAAATGACAACTCAACAACAACCTGTGTTGCTGATTTACTGACCAGTCGATCATTTTTATATAAATTAATGTATGACTCTTATTATTTTTCCCCTTATGGGGACTTACCAAAAATGGGCAATTCTAATTATCTGGATCTTTATCAACAATATTTATCTCTTTTACCCACTATACAGTGGATCTACATTCCAACCATCAGTGAATTCGAAGTCACCAATCGGTGGTGGCAATTAATGAAACTCAGTGCGAGCGAACAAATCTTGGGATAAAAAGATGATAACAAAAAAAATAAAAATATTATTGTTACAATATATCATCTTATTGTTAGGTTGCTTTATCTTTATTTCAACTCCGGCTCAAGCCAATCCAGAGAATACAGTCAATATTCTGACTTGGTGGGGATATTTACTCCCGGATAATGTCGCTATGGCAGAAAAAAGTTGTCACGTGAAAATATCTTTTGATGAATATTATTCTGATACCGAATTCCTCCGACGGTGGGAAGAGCAAAAACAAAATTATGATATAATAACCTTTTCAGATATTATGTTTAATCTCATTAAAGACGAAGTCAGCCTAAACGATAGTCCGTTGTGGGAAATAAGCAAACAATACAACCCCATTGTACGAGAACACTACCAGCAATATCATTTCCCAACCAATGTCGTGTTTTTTACGGAAGCTTTAACTGGATTTATTTGGAACCCTGCCGTCGTCCAGCTTGATAAAAATGACTCTATCGATACCCTCTTTAAAAAAGCAGGTTCAAATATTGTTGCGATTTTTGATGATCCTACTGAAGCAAACATGGTTATTACACTCGGTTTAAATGGATTAAATCATCCCGCTCAACAACAATTTTTCAGCGCGCTAGACCCAGATAATTTCAAAAAAGTTACTCAAAATGCAAAAATTATCATCACAGACAATTATCAAAAAATTTACCAGCATCCCAATTTTGCTTTTGCACTGACTTGGCAAGGAAACGCCATGTTTTACGAGAAAGAAAAGCTCAATACCTTCCCTTTTTTAATCCACCCACAATTATCTTATGTCTCTTTTGATTTGTTGGCTGCAACTAACAACAAACAAGCAACGCTATGTGTTGCCAAGGCATTATTAAGCAAAAAAGCGATGGCACTTGTTGAAAACACAGATTATTATTTCTCTCCTTATTTAGATGTTAAACAAATAACATCGCCCTATTTTAAAAAAATCTATAAAGATTTCTTAGCTTATTTACCGAAATTGCCCTGGATTCAACTTGTTTCTCGCGAAGAATTCAGACAACTCACTAGGCAGTGGGATACGATCCGACTTAATTTTAGCGCAAACAACAATCCTCCTATCGCATGAAGAAATCCTTTGAAATCCATAATAGAGAAAAAAATACATCCTTATTTGGATTTAATCGCCGCTCCTATTGGCCAACAATCCAACTTGACGGATCAGCCAAAGAAGTTGAGAATGAATTGGCCTTTGGGCGAGAGCCTTTATTTGTTGAGGTAAGACCATGAAGCATCTCGATATCAATAAAATTAAATCTGCCATTGAAAAAACCATTATTTTTTCCGCCTGCCTTGTCCTTGCTTTTGCCCTCTTATCGATGTCCATTGCGCATCATAAAGTCCAATTAAATAAAGCCAAATTTAATGAGCAAAAAATCAATAACACGCTCGATGTATATCGCTCTAATTTATCTCAGCAATTAGCGATTATTGCAAGCTCAACAATTTTCGTCGATTATCTCAATTCTGGTGAAATCTCTAGAAATAATTTATTACCGCAATTTCTCTACCAAATTAAAAATCTCAATACACCGAGCATCATCGGCATGTCCATCGAAAAAGAAAATAATGAAGTTATTTTTGCTATGGGTAGCAGAACCCCTTATCACATCACATTGAACTTATGTTATCTTAATCGAACTTTAAACAATGAATATGGTCTGTGCAATGAGACCTGGACGCTCTTCTTTAACCCAGAACGATTGTTTGATTCCCTCAAAAAAATCAATCCTGATTTATATGATTGTCCTTCCTGCCAAGCTGTTGACTTGTTATCCAGCGACACACTCGGTCATTTCGATATCGAAGATAACACGCCGCTCATTATTCATGCTGGCGTTAAAACGGCACAAGATTATTCATTCTTTTATTACAGCGCTTTGATGTTGATTACATTCATTGGCTTAGTATTCTGGATCCGTCATCGCATTAAATTTATTTTTAATAAATACATCGCCACGCCACTCGCCTTTATCACCAGTCATTTAAAACAAGGACTGCCTTTAGAGCATCGAAAAGATGAAATCCAAGAATTCGCTTATCTTATCGATCAAATCGAACAATGGAAAAAGCAGTTAGAAACGTTACATGAAAAAGAAAAAGAAGCTGAAATTGGCAAGATGCTCAAACAAATCGTACATGATATAAGATCTCCACTCACGGCAATTGATGTCATCACACAAGAATTATCTGAAGTGGAAGAAACAAAGCGTACGATCATCAAAAGCGCGGTCGATACACTCAAAGATCTTGCGAACAATATTCTTTCTTTGGCTACGCAAAAAGAAAAACGGGCCGGTGTTTATGTTGAATACGCAGAACCTGTTGCCTTATTGCTCGAAAGAATCATTTCGGAAAAAAGAGTTCAGATCTCCAAAAGTATTCCGCTCTCTCTAGAAATCAAAAATGCCTATAGTTTATTTGCTAAAATAGATCATGTTGCTTTCAAACGCGTGATCTCCAATATGATCAACAATGCGCTCGAAGCTATTCAAAATCAGATTAAGGCGCATGGCGACACTTATCACGGGGCGATCAAAGTAACGCTCAGCGAATCACCCACACATCAAATACAAATTGATATTGTCGATAATGGCTGTGGCATCGCTCCAGAAAATCTTGAAAAGATTTTACAGGGGGGGGTGAGTATCGGTAAAGAAGATGGGCATGGCATCGGACTGTCTTCCTCAAAAAAAATGATCGAATCCTTCGGAGGATCTCTCGAAGTGACCTCCCACATCGATGAAGGCACGACGATAAAACTGCTTTTACCGATTGCGCCGCCTGCTTCTTGGTTTCCATCAAAAATCACACTTCATCAAAATTCTGAAGTCATCATCCTCGATGATGATAAAGCGATTCACGCCCTTTGGGATATGCGTTTTAAAGCGGTTCTACACGATGAGGATCATATTACCATCCAACATTTTTATGCCCCCGAACTATTGATGCAGCGCCCACTAGGCCATCCCATTTCCGCCATTTTCGGATTAATCGATTACGAATTGATGAATAAAAACATCACCGGCATTGATGTCATCAAACAATTGCATCTGGAAAAAACAGCTATTTTAGTTACCAGCCGTTATGAAAATGTCAAAGTACGCGAAGAAGCGAGCGGGCTCGGCATTAAAATTCTACCGAAAAATTTCGCCGCTTACATTGATATCGAGATCTTATCTTCCGCCACTCAAGAAATCGTCTTTATTGATGATGATGAAGCGCTCACATCGCTTTGGCAATTAGCGGGAAAAACATCCAACAAACAGGTTCACGTCTTTAACCGAAGCAGTGAGTTTACGAAGGTCATCCATACCTTTAAAAAAGATACCCCCATTTATATTGACTCGAGCTTGGCAGAAGAAATTCGCGGAGAAGAGTTCGCTAAAGGACTTTATGATCAGGGATTTTCTGAATTGTATTTAGCCACGGGTTATGATGCCGATCATTTTAAACCGATGCCCTGGATTAAAAAAATTGTCGGAAAAAATCCGCCATTTTAATGAGACGACTAATTAGCTACTGAGCCCGTGATGAAATAAGAATGCTCAGCTTTTGGATGAGTGTTTCCGGAAGCACGCTGAATCGTTATCGAGATTATTACTTAAAGGAGAATAATGACATGACTGACCAACCCTCGCTGACATTGAGTTTAGAACATTGGCATATCGTTGCACATGAGCTTACAACGCCTTTGAGCGTCATCGGCTTTAATGCTGATGTCATCAAAAAAACATTACCCCTGTTGATGGCCTCCTGTGGCTGCGATGCAACTGCTGAAAAACAGAAAGCGCTGTTAACTCAGCTTGAAACGGCTGTCACGATGGTCAGCGATTATGATGCGATTTGTTCTGCTTATATTTCCATGGTAACGATGCTCTTGAGTCCTATTGAAGAAATCTATACAGAATTCAAACTGCTTTCCATGACAACCTGCGTGCAACAAGCATTAGACTCTTTGCACTTTAAATATGACTTGAAAAACAAGCAAAACATCATCAATCAAACAACCGATTTCCAATTTTTGGGCAATCGCTCGCTCGTCTTACATATTTTATTTAATCTTTTTAGAAATGCCGATTATTTCATTCGTCACGCAGGAAGACCCGGTCAAATGCACTTATCTTCTTCAGAAGATGATCACTTTTTTTATTTACAGATCAAAGATACGGGGGCCGGCATCGATGAAGCGGCATTACCTCATGTTTTTGAGCCGTACTTTACGACTCGAAAAGATGCTCGAATTGGATTGGGTTTGTATTTTTGTCAACGCGCAATGAAGATGATGCAGGGCGAAATCTCCATTCGTTCAAAAAAAGATGAATGGACCGAAGTTACGTTGAAATTCCCAAAAATATCTTCACCCTAATGAGCGATAAATTCGATCTGAATTTTTTTCACAAATCTTTAAAAAACTTGTAGATTATTTTTGAGAATGTGTTAAAAATTCTCTCGTTTGCAAGAGCAAACAAAATAAATGGTATATCGCTTTTATGTTGAAGTTACAATCGATATTTGAGCTGCCGAAGCGGCAAGTGCAAGTGACCTGCCAGCCGCAATCTATTTCTTTCTCTCTCGTAAAAAAGCCCCTCTCTCGAAGCTTAAAAATCTTCGAAGAATCTTGTTCGTTGGATAATCTCACAGTAGTCGACGCAGCTAATTTGTATCATTTAACACACCATAAACAAAGCTTATCCATTCCTGCTTTTATCTACGAGGAGATTTCCCCATGACACGCGAAATGATTATATCTGAAGAACTTGAACCCCCCTCGCCGCATAACTTGGCGACGTCGTCGTCTTTATCACCCACTTATGAAGTGGCCTTGTCTCGGATTGATTTATCTGCCGTTCCCTCACCCTCCAAAACAATCCCTTTAAAAACCAATGCTTTCTATCGGCGATTTTTCAAGGGCGTTTCTGCCAAAGAATATAACAACTGGCAATGGCAATTAAATAATCGCATCATGTCCTTATTTGAACTCAAGCGGTTCCTTCACTTATCCGAAGATGAAATCAAAGCGTTTTATGTGGGTCAAGATAGGTTGCCTTTATCTATCACGCCTTACTACTTAAGCCTAATCGACCCCCATAACGCCGAGCAACCGCTTCGAAAATCAGTCATTCCCACCCAACAAGAATTTACTCGAAGCGTGGGTGATCAGGATGACCCCTTAGCGGAAGATCAGGATAGTTCCGTGCGTGGAGTAGTCCATCGGTACCCTGATCGCGCGTTATTTTTAGTCACCAACTCTTGTTCGGTGTATTGTCGTTATTGTACGCGTTCTCGCATGGTCGGCGAATGCGTGGCCGAGCCACTCACTCGAGCAGATTGGGAAAAGGCTATTCAGTACATTGCAGAACATACTGAAATTCGAGATGTCTTGTTATCAGGCGGCGATCCCTTAACGATGAGCGATGAAGCATTGGAATGGTTACTGTCTCGATTACGAAAAATCCCGCATGTCGAAATGATTCGTATCGGTACCAAAACACCCGCCGTACTGCCACAACGGATTACGCCGGCTTTATGTAAAATGCTTAAGAAATATCATCCTTTATACTTAAGCTTGCATTTTACGCATCCCGATGAGCTGACGAAAGAAACGGCAAAGGCCTGTGAGCGATTAGCCGATGCGGGTATCCCACTGGGCAGTCAAACGGTACTCCTGGCCGACATCAATGATAACGTCGACACAATGAAAAAATTGATGCAGGGATTGCTGCGCATTCGTGTAAAACCCTATTATATTTTCCAGTGCGATCCGATCATCGGTTCTGGCCACTTCCGAACGCCGATTGAAAAAGGGCTGGAAATTATTCAGGGATTGAGAGGATATACTTCTGGTTATGCAGTGCCCGCTTATGTGATTGATGCCCCAGGCGGCGGCGGGAAAATCCCTCTATTGCCAGAATATGTACAAGGCAGAGAGGGGCAGGATATCGTCCTGAAAAATTATGAAGGGAAACAATTTCGTTATCCTGATCCAATCTGCGACTAAAAGATTATGTCATCCCGCGGCTTGACTGCGGGATTCAGTTTATTTTGTAGGATTTAACTATCTCTGGACTTACGCGAAAAGCTGAGATGCAAGGCGGGGAAACGCAGCATGCAACCGAAGTTTATTAAACAATAAATGAGGATTGCCGTAGGGGCACGCTGCTGCGTGCCCTTTCTAACAAAGCAGATCACTTTTCGCGTAAGTCTAGCATCTATCCAAAACGAGGAATTAATTTTGAAAATCGGATTAACTTACGATCTACGAGAAGATTATCTCAACGCGGGTTTTTCTTTAGAAGAAACAGCTGAACTAGATAAACCAGAAACCATTGATTCCATTGCGGCAGCCATTCAATCGGCTGGCCACACAGTCGAGAAAATCGGCGGTTTACAGCCATTGATGTCCAAATTATTAAAAGGAAAACGCTGGGATTTAATCTTCAATATCGCCGAAGGTTTATATGGCCTTGCGCGCGAATCGACAATTCCTTGCTTACTCGATGCTTATAAAATCCCTTATGTGTTTTCAGATCCGGTCACTTTAGCGACTTGCCTACATAAAGGATTTACCAAAAGAATCATTCACGAATTAAACATCCCAACCGCGCCCTTTGACATCATCTCACACATTGGCGAGCTCGGCCTTGTATTGCAAAAAAATAAACGACTTGTTTTCCCCTTATTTGTCAAACCGGTCGCAGAGGGGACTGGCAAAGGAATTAATGCCAAATCGATCATTCATGACATGGGCACGCTCAAAAAAACTTGTGCTCGACTCATTCGAACGTTTAAACAACCTGTCCTGATTGAAACTTACCTACCCGGACGAGAATTCACGGTCGGCATGATCGGAACGGGCCAAGACGCGCGCGTATTAGGCGTGATGGAAATCCATTTCAACGCACAAGCGAAAAATAACATTTATTCTTTCGATAATAAAGCAACGTACGAAGACAAAATCGAATACACGTTATTAAAAGAAAAATCGCTCCTTAAAAAAATTGAGGCGGTCTGCTTGGCTTCCTGGCGAGGATTAAATTGCCGGGATGCGGGGCGTATTGATATTCGTTGCGATCAAAAAGGTCAACCCAACTTTATCGAAGTCAATCCATTGGCGGGGCTGCATCCGATCGATTCGGATTTAACCATTCTCTGCCGGATGCTCGACGTCCCCCATGAACAATTGATTCAAATGATTTTAACTTCGGCAATGAAAAGAACGGAAAAGAGTCGAGGATTGAGAAAGAAGACCACCTAACGTCTGCGAGGAGCGCTAGCGACGAAGCAATCCAGAAAAAAGCTTCGCCCACACCTCGCAGTGACGAACATGAAGTGCAGGATGACGGAAAATTGGTCCCGAAATCAAGCCTCAGGGTAATAAATCAGCACATCACAGACCGATAATAAAATGGGTTATTTTTATGCAAAATTCAAGCAACGCTACGAAAGGGCACACACGGATTGTCATTTTATACAATCATCCCATCGACACAACACGCAGTGATGAACAAGATACACTCATTCAAGCGCATTTCGTAGAAGACATCCTTAAGCAACAAGGTCACGAGGTTAAATTACTTGCCTGTGATTTGAATTTGATGGTGCTACAAAATCAATTAATCGAGCTCAAACCCGACTTGGTCGTCAATTTCACCGAGGGGCTCAATGGCCGAGGTGAATTCATTCATTTTCCACCTTATTTATTGGAATCGTTAAAAATTCCCTTCACTGGCGCTTCAGCCGAATCGATTTATTTAACCTCTCATAAATTATTGGCAAAACAACTCCTCGCACAACATCGACTACCGACCGCCCCTTGGTTCGATGCGAACGCGGCAAATAAAAAAATCGGTATGCGAAAGAAAAAATTTATCGTTAAATCAATTTGGGAACATTCTTCGCTGGGTTTAGATGATTCTTCGATTGTTGAGACGACACAAACAAAAGCGCTGACTCAGCTAATCCAACAAAAATCTGAACAATTAAATACGCCTTGTTTTGCGGAAAGTTTTATCGACGGTCGAGAATTTAATGTGACTTTGCTCGAACAAAAAAACGGCGTCAAAGTATTGGCCGTTGCCGAAATTCGATTTGAACAATTTGAAAATCGTCATGCAATTTTAAGCTATACAGCAAAATGGGATGATGATTCATTTGAGTCGACGCATTCCACACGACATTTTGATTTTAAAAAACAGGATCGACCCCTCATCGCTCAGCTTAAAAAAATCAGCCTCGACTGCTGGCATTTATTTAAATTAAACGGTTATGCACGTATTGATTTTCGCATCAATCGACAGAATAAACCGTTTATTCTCGAGATTAATGCAAACCCTTGCCTCTCCCCCGATGCCGGTTTTATGGCGGCCGCAAAAAAAGTTCGCCTATCCCCTGAGGATGTCATATCATCCATTATTCAATCAGCTTTATAGGAAATAGATTATGATTTTCAGAGATCAGCTACGCCCAGAAGACAAAGCCATTTTACATAACCTATTAATTCAAACAGGCTTTTTTTTCGATTATGAAATCGCCGTGGCAATAGAGCTCATCGATGACCGCCTTGAAAAAAAAGAAAAAAGCCATTATCAGTTTTTACTTGCTCAAGAAAATGAAGACCCCTCCTCAGTCATTGCTTTTGCCAGTTATGGATTCGTTGCCGGCACGCAATCCAGTTATGATCTCTATTGGCTCGCTGTCGACCCAACAAAGCAAAATAAACGCATGGGTTCGACCTTATTAAAAGAAGTGGAACAGCGCATCAAAAAAACGGGCGGAAAGAATTTTTATGCGGAAACGTCGGGACGCGAAAAGTATACACCGACACATCAATTTTATTTAAGAAACAATTTTATACTCGAGGCGCGATTGAAAGATTTTTATTTTGTCGGCGACGATAAATTGTTTTTCAGTAAAGTGCTGTGAACTTTCACTCTAAGATAAAAAAACGACTGGCATGATATCGCTTTCTGCAACCCTCAAAAAAACCTTACGCACTTCTACGCCGCTCGTCACCTCACGATTAGTCAGTGCATTGAGTGGTTTTTTAAGCATGATTTTAATCGCGATGCTCGGGCGTACAGCGCTCGCTGCCGGCGCGTTAATTTCTTCTTCTCAAATTACGATCAATGCCACGGCTTGGTCCATCCTCTTTGCGCTTTCAGCTATTGTGAGTCGCGCGTTCGGTGAAGGAAAACGAAAAGAATTAGGGCATATTCTTCGCCAGGGTTGGCTACTGAGTTGTCTTATCAGTATTTTGATGATGATTCTTTTTTGGAGCATGGGCGCAATTCTAACAGCCTTTCATCAGGATCCTCATCTCGTGCAAATAGTAGCCCCCTATTTTCGCATTCTTGTTTGGGGATGTCCGGCAGGTATACTTTATATTTGCACCATTCAATTTATGGCCGGCGTTTCTCGCGCAAAATACATTGTGCATTTCAGCCTTATTACGATTTTGTTATCACTCGCGCCAGGTTATGGATTGCTCTTCGGAAAATTCGGCCTACCTAACCTCGGTATTATCGGTATGGCTTATGCGAGTGTTTTAGCGATGTGGACTGGCCTGACTCTCAGCATTTTTCATTTAATCATCGACGATTATTACAAACCCTTCGATATTTTTAATTTCAAAGTAAAACAAGATTTTTCTTATCTGCACAAAATCTTTTCGGTGGGATTTCCCATCGCCGTTCAATTCGCGAGCGAACTTTCCGCCTTTTCATTTTCAATTATCATGATCGGCTGGCTCGGCGAAACGCCGTTAGCAGCACAGCAAATTATTATTCAACTCTCCTGTCTCGTCATTATGGTTCCGTCAGGCATTGGGCAAGCAAGCGGTATTTTAATCGGACAGGCACTCGGTCAAAAAAATTTCTCGGAAATCCGCTTGTTCGGTAAAGCGGGTTTATATGCGGGCCTTATTTTTATCACTGGCGTTGCCGTGGTTTATTGGGGATTCCCTCGGCTACTCATCCGTTTGTTTTCATTAAATCCGGACAATGCGGCGACCGCACAAATCGTCCATACGACGGTTATTTTATTAGCGATCGACGTATTCGTTCAATGTTTTGATGCGATACGAAATATTACCACCGGCGCTTTACGCGGTTTTCATGATACCAAAATGCCGATGATCAATGGCATTATCGCCAGCTGGGGCATTGCCATCCCGCTCGGTTATATTCTGTGCTTTCCTTTACATATCGGTATTATCGGTATTCGCATCGCAACAGCCATTGCTTGGCTTTTCGGCTCGATCACTTTATTGCACCGATTCCATAATAAATCCAGACTGGCGCCAAGCCTCATACAACACAACCGCCACGCTGTTCGATAAATTCAATGAACGAATATTCTTTTGCATAGGAATTTTAACAATTTGTTCTTCCGGCATTTTATCTAAAGCCGTTTTCGATAAACCTTTTGTTTCTGATCCAAACAAAAACGCATCGCCTAATTGATAATTCACTTCATGATAATTTCGTGTCCCACACGTTTCCACTGCAAACATACGCGATGCGGGCGATCGGTTTAAGAAATCTTCGAAATCTTGATATTCCTGCACTGACGCAAATTCATGATAATCGAGCCCTGCTCGCTTCATTTTTTTATCGTCCAACGTAAATCCGAGTGGATGGATTAAATGAAGCATGCTACCGGTATTGGCGCATAATCGAATAATATTACCGGTATTCGGCGGGATTTCGGGTTCGCATAAAACGATGTGAAATGTCGCGGGCATAAATTAATTCGTCTTTAAAATAAAAGTTGCGGGGCCATCGTTACATAATTCGACTTGCATATCAGCACCAAACCGCCCTGTCTCGACAATCGGATAAATCGCTTTAGCTTGCGCGACAAAATAATGAAATAAGGCTTTACCTATCTCAGGCTCCGCTGCGGGCGTAAAGCTCGGTCGCATTCCTTTTTTCGTATCGGCTGCAATCGTAAATTGTGGCACCAAAAGCAATCCGCCTTGAATATCCGTGAGCGATAAATTCATGCGATCTTCTGAATCAACAAAAATACGATAATTCAAAATACGCTCGAGCATTCGATCCGCATTGGACTCAGTATCTCCTCGCTCCACACCAAGTAATACCAAAATACCTCGAGTGATTTCCCCAATGACTTTATCATCGACAGTAACGCTGGCATGTGCAACTCGTTGCAATACAACAATCATGAAATAAGCTCGTGTTGAAAAACGAGTGATATATTAAATCACCCGATCACTTAGCACAATATGAGTGGGGAAAATCAAACTTATGTCGTTAACGCTTGTCGATGTTTATCCTTAAGCGGGATAATTGCTATCAAGGCAATGATCCCACAGAAAATCAAATAATAGCTAGGCGCAATAACATTATGAGTTTTCGCGATTAAATATGTTGAAAATAAAGGCGCTAATCCGCCAAAAACAGCCATCCCGATATTAAACGAAAATGCCATGCCAGAATATCGCACGGCCGTTGGGAATAATTCAACGACGGTACAAGCGCAAGCGCCGGTAATACACGCGCTCTGCACAGCAAAAATAATCATGACTAAAACAACATACTGAATGTGTTGTAAAGATAGCAAATAAAATAAGCCGTAGCTAAAAATGATTAAACCGATTGAACTAATCAATAAAATTAGTCGTCGTCCGATGATGTCGGATAAATAACCAACACCGATAGCACAAATTGAAAGTAAAATGATATTCGCTGTGTTTAATAAATTAATCGTATTTTTGGGATAATGCAAAATAGCGGTTAAATAAGTGGGTAAATATAAAAACGGTACGACGATAGTGCCTTGTAAAGAAGCGAGCGCGATACCTTGAATGACGGTTCGCCAATGATGTTGGAATAAGCTATAGAGTGGAAATGTGCGCGAAACAAGTTGCTTTTGCATGACGATAAAAGCGGGGGTTTCCGCCATACTTTTGCGCAACCAATAACTAACAAAACCTAAAATACCCCCTAAAATAAATGCAATTCTCCAGCCAAATAATGAAAAAGACTGGGCTGGGAAAACAAAAATCAATAAAGCATAAACAGCAGAGCCTAATGCCATGCCGAAATTAATGCCGAAAAAAACACACCCACTGGCCAAGCCTCGAGCAGAAGCATTCACATGTTCCGTTGCAAAAACAATGGAACCGGATAACTCTCCGCCTAATGATAAGCCTTGTAAAACACGCAATAACGTCAATAGCACCGCCGCCCATATACCCAGTGTTTGATTGGTTGGTAATAAGCCGATTAAAAAAGTGGGCAACGCCATCAACATCAATGTTGAAACAAAGGGTTTTTTCCGACCATATTTATCGCCAAAATGACTAAATAAAATACCACCCAGGGGTCGACATAAATAGCCAATTGCAAAAACCGCGAAAGCTTCCAGTAATCCGGTAATGCTATTTTTTTGTGGGAAAAAGAGTTGACTTAAAGTGTTAGCGAAGAAAATGAAAATGATGAAATCGTAAAATTCAAGCACACTACCTAAAGAGGATAAAAAAACAACACGTTTTTCATTGTTAGAAAGACTTGGGCTTAACATAGTCAATTCCTCGCGCATACTTTATCAGCTTTTAAAAAACCCATAGGTTAATTAAGATTTCATTAAAGCTTAATACTTGTCGTACATTAATATAACACATCAATACAGCTCATGATGAGCTTACGTCGCAACAAGCAACGCGACAAAGAATGTAACGCAAAGACATACAAACAAGTTCAAGGGCGCGATGTTTCGTACCCTTGAACAGACTGTCTACGGCAAGTAATACATCGGATTAGGTAACTTAAATCCTTTATCCGCATAGCCACCCTTTAAATCACTGTATTGATCGCCAATCGTTAGAAGAACATCATAACCTTGATCCACAATTTCTTTACGTGCCTTTGTTTTGTATTGTGAGGCTGTTAATGGTTTTTCATCGTCCGATCGTAAACGCAATGCCGTCCATCCATCATAGCCAAAGTGATGTAATTCATCGGACACGCTATTTCTGAAAGATTCAGTACGTCCAGTCACAATGAAAATCGCAACATGATGCGCTTTAGCAAAATTAAAGAGATCTAAAACACCTGCATTCACTACATCCATTGATTCCCCTTTAGACGTATCAGAAAGATTTAATCGGTTCATAATGGCTTCCGATGTATCATTAAAATCATCGGCCTTATTCAATCCAAACCGACAAACCATCGTATCGTCTACATCGAACACAATCGCCATCTTTTTAGAGGCGTCTTTATTTTGAGCTAACCGTGACGTCAAGTAAGCTTTCGCACTATCTGTGACTTTCTGTACATCACGTTGATATTCGCCAGACTGGTAATAATTAACGACAGACTGCTTCGCTAAATCTAAATTGGCCGGCTCACTCGCCCATAACAATGCCGGCAAAAAACAAAGGGAAATTAACGTTGCAAGAAGATATTTATTGAATTTTATCATGCTGATGCACCTCTTTTTTAGTTATAATACGGCCTGAAGCGAGACGTAGTTTAGTGCCCTTTAATTCAGTTGGCCACTTTTTCAAAAGAAAATGTGCAAAAAAATTTTTCAATGACAGCAAAGCCTGATTTGTTTTAAAATGCCGCTTTCGCAAATAATGATGAGACGGCTTATGATTTTATGTTTGGATATCGGGAATACACAAATTTTTGGTGGCGTTTATGAAAATGAACAACTGCGCCTATCCTTTCGATATGACTCAACATCTACCAGCACCTCCGATCAACTGGGTGTCTTTCTAAAAAGTGTATTGCATGAAAATCATATTGAACCGACCTCCATTAAAAAAATTGCTATCGCCTCCGTTGTGCCATCGATCGACTATTCCATTCGCTCGGCCTGTATTAAATACTTTAATATTGAACCTTTTATGCTATCAGCTTCCTCGCCTATGCCATTAACCATCAAAACAGAACATCCACATGAATTGGGCGCTGATTTAATCGCCACTGCTATAGGCGCTATGCGTCGATATCCTCACCAAAATTTAATTATTGCCGACTTTGGCACAGCGACAACCTTTGCAGCCATTACAGCCTCACAAGAATATCTCGGTACAGTTATTCTGGCGGGTATGCGATTATCTATGCAAGCGCTGGGTAGCAATACGGCAAAACTTTTCCCGGTCGAAATTCTCAAACCCGCTCATGTGATTGGGAGAAATACAACTGCTAGCGTGCAATCCGGGATTTACTACGGCCATCTCGGCATTATTCGAGAAATGCTTGAACAAATAACGTTGGAAGCTTTTTCGAAAAGTGCACCGCCGATAAAATTGGGTACGGGCGGATTTGTCCATATGTTTGAATCTGAGGCGCTTTTTTCGGCAATCGTTCCGAATTTAGTTCTAGAAGGACTATTGCATTCTGTGTTAGCGTGAACTGCATATGCAAAACCGTAGTTCAAAAAATTAGAGGCAATCATCAAGCAACACTTGTAACTTGTTTTATGATCCTGTAAACTTCGCCCTCTTTTTGATAGAATAAGTTGAGTTTTAAGTAAAAAATCTTCGGAGTCATTTTTAATGAGAACAGTAGTAGTAAAGCCAGAGGATATACAAAGAAAATGGTGTATCGTCGATGCAGAGGGCAAAATTTTAGGCCGAATGGCGACAGAAATAGCCAGGCGTTTACGGGGAAAACATAGACCCGAATATACTCCCAACATGGATTTGGGCGATTATATTATTGTCATCAATGCCAGCGGTGTTCGCGTAACAGCCAACAAAGCCAAACAAAAAATGTATCACTCTTATTCAGGCTATCCGGGTGGTCTTAAGAGCATCAGCTTCGAGAAATTGTTGGAAAAAGATCCAACAAAGATCATCGAAGAAGCAGTTAAGGGCATGTTGCCAAAAGGCCCATTGGGTCGAGCTATGTTCAAAAAGCTCAAGGTGTATGCGGGTGCAGAGCATCCTCATGCAGCACAACAACCCGAAATTTTAAACATTGATAGAGAGTAATCCATGGCAGCAAAAAAACAATCCAAAAAAGCCGTATACCATTACGGAACCGGTCGACGAAAAAGTTCTGTGGCAAGAGTATTTTTAAAGCGCGGGAAAGGTTTATTAACCGTTAACGCCCGTCCTCTTGAAGAATATTTCAAACGAGAAACAGCCCGTATGATCGTTATGCAGCCTTTGCAAACTGTCGACATGATGGATAAAGTTGATTTGAAAATCACTGTCGCAGGGGGTGGTTTGAGCGGACAAGCAGGCGCCATTCGGCTCGGTATTGCTCGCGCATTGGTTGCCTACGATGAAGAAGGCGCCACAACGGCTACAGCAGATGAAACAGAAACCTCATTTCGTAAAGAACTTCGAGCGAAAGGCCTCTTGACACGAGATGCCAGAGAAGTAGAACGTAAGAAAGTTGGTTTACATAAAGCGCGAAGAGCAACCCAGTTCTCTAAACGATAAGTTTGAGCGAGAAAGGGTATACCGCCTGTAAAAAGGCTGTTAAATAAGCGATTAGCGTGGGGAGCAAGCACGATGGCAGCACTCAATAATAAACGAGCGGCGATGATACTATATTCCAATTCTCAATTGGAAAGTCATCGAACACGAATCGTGTTAACAGAAAAGGACATCACAACGGGCATCATCGAAGTTGATCGCTACGAAGAAGAAATGAAGATGCTCACAAAAATCAATCCTTATCAAATGATTCCTACGTTATTAGACCGGGATTTGGTGCTGTACGACTCTAGAATCATTATGGAATATCTCGACGAACGATTTCCGCACCCTCCTTTGCTACCAGTTTATCCTGTCGCACGAGCGAAATGCAGACTCATGATGTATCGCATTGACCAAGATTGGTATCCACTGGTCAACACGATTTTAGAAGAAGATGCAAAAAAAGCAGATAAGGCCAGAAAAACTTTATTAGCCAGCTTAATCGACACCTTACCAGCCTTTGCAAAAACGCCTTATTTTTTGAGCGATGAATTTTCTTTAGTCGACTGCTATATTGCTCCTTTGTTATGGCGATTACCGATACTCAAAATCGAGTTGCCAAAAACAGCTAAAGCGATTGCGAATTATGCACAGCGTGTTTTCAGTCGTCCGGCTTTCCAGCAAAGCCTCACCGACACTGAACGCGAAATGAATAAGTAGAATACTGTATGACGCCCAATAAACCTTATCTTTTACGAGCTATTTATGAATGGCTCGTCGATAATGATTGTACGCCTTTCCTTTTAGTAAACGCTGAACGTCGTGGCGTTCTTGTCCCACGTCAATTTGTTAACCCAGAGGGACAAGTCATTTTAAATCTCAAGCCAGAAGCTATTCGTCAGCTAAAAATAGAAAATCATGCCGTTTCTTTTTCGGCGAGTTTTTCAGGTAACATTGAAGCCATTCATGTTCCCCTCTCAGCCGTCTTGGCTTTATATGCCAAAGAAAATGGCGAGGGCATGTATTTTGAAGAAGATCCAGAGGATAGTGATGACGCAGATAATGACACAAAAACCGGCAGCCCATTCTTGCGGATCGTTAAATAACGCTGCTCTTTCTATACTCTAAATCGTCCTGAGTGATATCATTATTCATCGGTTGCCTTGCTGCACTCTACTTCAAACGCTAAAAAAATTATCCCTTATCCTTTTTGCTGCGCGATCGCCCATTCGATATGCTCTTTGACCAATTCTGTCGCCGTTTCCATTTTTTTATTTAAAATAGCAATAATATTTTCACTTTTTGATGCGTTTCCTAAAGCAATCGCGATATTACGTTGCCAGCATTCATAACCAACGCGCCGAATCACCGATCCTTCCGTATGCATTAAAAATTCTTCTTCGCTCCAATTAAATAGCGCTAATAAATCAATCGAATCGAACACCGCGCGCGGTTTAAAAAAAGGATCGCATCTAACGGCACTTTTGGGGCTCCAAACGCAAGATCGTAAACATTCATCACAACCAAAAATTCGACATCCGATTAACGACCGCAAAGCTTCTGGAATAACACCTTTATATTCGATCGTCAAATACCCAATACAGCGTTCCGCATTCAATTGATAAGGAGCGATCAAAGCCCCCGTCGGACAAACATGCAAGCATTTCTGACAAGCGCCACAACGCGAAGGAATCGCTTGATCCACAAGGAGAGGCAAATCGGTAAATAATTCTCCGAGAAAAAATGCCGATCCGAGTGATTCATGAATTAAACACGTATGCTTGCCTGTCCAGCCAATCCCTGCTTTTTCAGCTAATGCTTTTTCAAAAACGGGCGCGCTATCGGAAAAGGCTCGATACGAAAAATCGCCGACTGCCTCGTTAATTCTATCCGCTAATTTCTGCAGTCGCTTTCGAATAAAGCGATGATAATCACCCCCTAACGCATAACGCGCAATAGGAACTTGTTGCTCTGTCGAGAAAGCACCGTAAGGCATCGCGACACAAATAATTCGCGCAGTTTTTTCGACCAATTGATTGGGATGCAAACGCGCATCAACATTTCGCTCCATAAATTTCATTTCGCCATGGTGATGTTGCTCTAGCCAATGATTGAATCGTTGTTGATAGAGTGATAAATCAAGATCGGTAATGCCTACTTGCTCAAAACCTAATTGCTTGGCCCACGCTTTAATATCTAACGCCAATTGGATGTAATTGATCGCTTGCAAAATATACCGTACCTTACGTTTTAATTATGATAAGATTTTATCATAGGCGAAAAGGAAAACGTCATGAAAAAAAACACCCCACAATTGGCGTACAATATCCGACAAATTCGGCGATTTGAAGCGCTTGCCATGAATATCGGCATAACGGGCGATGAGCTCATGAAGCGCGCAGGTCAAGCTGCTTTGGCCTTTATCCTGAAGAAATGGCCCGAAACGAAATCTATGATTATTTTTTGTGGTCATGGCAATAACGGCGGAGACGGTTATGCATTGGCTCAATGTGCGTATGAGCATGGACTCTCAGTTAAAATTCGTTATCTCGATGCCACTGACGGCTTAAAAAACGAAGCGCATAATGCCTTGCTTCTTTGTGAAAAACTCAGCATTAACAAACAACCTTTTGATGAAAAAGAAATATTTTCTGCCGATCTTTTCGTCGATGCCCTGTTCGGCATTGGATTAACCGAACCCATTCAAGGAGCGGCGCTCCCTATTATTCAATATCTCAACCACAGTCACATCCCTATTCTGTCGATTGATATTCCGTCAGGAATTCATGCAGACACGGGCGCGTTATTAAACGTCGCCGTGAAAGCTACGGCAACCATTACGTTTATGGGCTTAAAACAGGGCTTATTAACGAACGATGCTTTAGATTATACAGGCGAGATTTACTGTCACGATCTGCAATTACCTCCCTCATTATTCACAGCGGTCGAATCCACAACACAAACAATCTCCATCGATATATTTAAACCCTATCGATCGCCTCGTTTGAAAAACGCTCATAAAGGCGATTTTGGTCATGTGTTAATTATCGGCGGAAATATAGGATTCTCAGGGGCTCCCCAATTAACCGCCCTAGGCGCGTTACGAGCGGGCGCTGGATGCGTGACAATCGCGACACATCCTTCTCATGCGAGCAATCTAACTGTCGCCCATCCGGAAATGATGGTGACAGGAATTGAAAATGCTGAAGATTTATTGCCCCTTCTGAAGCGCGCCACAACGGTCGTGATCGGCCCTGGCTTGGGACAAACCACTTGGTCAAAAAAATTATTTAATGCCGCGATAAAAACACCGCTACCTTTACTCATTGATGCAGGTGGATTACGGTTATTGGCTGAAAAACCATTCTCTCACAAAAATTGGATACTGACTCCACACCCCGGCGAAGCGGCCCAATTGCTAAAAATAACAGCCTCCAAGGTGCAACAAGATCGCTTTAGTGCGGCAAAAAAAATTCAGCGGCGCTATAACGCTATTTGTCTATTAAAAGGGGCGGGCACGCTCATCATCGATGAAACACAACACATCAACATCTGCACTGATGGCAACCCCGGCATGGCCAGTGGTGGCATGGGCGATTTATTATCCGGCATCATCGCCGCTTTGGTTGCACAGCATATTCCGCTATCCATCGCCACACAATATGGCGTTTGTATTCATGCAAAAGCCGGCGATTTAGCGGCGAAAGAAGGCGAACGAGGGATGACAGCAACGGATTTACTTCCATGGATTCGGCATTGTGTGAATCAAAACTCGAGGATTGTGGATTAAATTGTTTCGCTATACCGAAATAACTGATCGTGACGATACAAGAACGTTCAGATTTTGGATGATTTTTGACGAAAAATTGATGAGAAAGCGGAGTGTATAAATGATACATGAGCATTTCGAAGAGATTTTTCGTCAAAAAGCGCCAAAATATGGGCGTTCCTCCGAGCGTACTGAGTTGTTATCACACTGGATCAATAATCTTCCAGCCTTTACGCCAGGCCAATTTTCGAAGCCGTCTATCGGGTGTAACAGCAACCGGATGACCGACTGCATCCAAAATCATACGATCATTATAAGAATTACCATAAGCGAAAGCCTGCTTGATATCCGCACCATGCTGTTCACATAATTTTTGGGCGATTTTTAATTTATCTTCTGCAAAAGGATGTTGCCATGGAATTCCCGCATGAAAAATGACTTCATCTTGTTGACAATGAGTGGGTTCAACATGATCGATATGCAAATAGTGTGCGATCTCATCCGCCAAAAAACTAGGCGACCCCGTAATCAAAAATAATTCATCGCCCGCCTGTCGATGTTCATCGATACAAGCCTGTAGCTGTGGCCGAATGTGTTTTACCAAGCGCTCTTTAACAAACGTTTTGGCTAACGATTGAATTTGTTTGACGGGCAATCCCGTCAAATAAGCTTTGTTTTTAATAAATACACGATGTTTAAATAAAGGCGTCCATCGAATAAAGAATAAAAAGGCATGTAAAAACTGTTTAACCCCTATATATCCATGGCGAAGCAAATAAAAAATAAACACATTTTCCGAGCTAAAACCACCCAGGATCGTTCCGTCCAAATCGAAAAAAACAAGTCGCTTCATAAAATCACTTATCAAAAGTCTGTATAAAAATAGCTTCTAATATTACAGGAATGCCTCTGAGAAGACAAAGACACAGTGTGATATAAATTAATGCGCTATTGATGGAATAATGCTGCGCCCATTCGATCGTGGTCGTATGAGGCCATAATGAAGAGGCTGGAATGAAAAACAACAGCCAAGTAAACGTCAATAACTTAATCAGTCCGTACAAAAAACGCATCGTTCGACTCGACACGAGAAATCGACCTAACGTTGTTTGCATAATACTAAAAGGCATTTCCCCACAAGCTTGATGAGGATAGCGTAAACTATCAACCAAAATACCGCGCGTGACAAAAATCAACCCGACCCAAATCGATATCTGATTTAATTTAACCAACAAAATCCACAAGCTCATCTCGATGATTCGATCGGCTGCAATATCGAACACCGCACCAAACAAAGAGGTTTCCTTGCGCGCCCGCGCGATGATGCCATCAAACCCATCCAGCAAAATAATCACCACAAAAAATGGTGCGTTCATCAACTGCCAAGTCGGCTCGGCATAAAGCGCGATCGCAATCACGATAAAAACAAGCGTCAAACGAAAACAAGTTATTACATTAGCCATAAAAAATGGGCCGAAAAATAAATAAATATAACTTCAAGTGTAAGTTGAAAGCGCCATCATATCAACTGAATGTCTACTTTTAACCTGATTTCTGGATCCCGCGATTAAGCCGCAGGATGACGTAATGTCATCACCCCAGCGACGAGCGATTCAGAATCAAAAAAAATGTCGCGTAGCGACACCTTCCATCAATCCTCATAGCATTTGCTTAACCGGTGCTCGTATAATATGATTCTGCCATCTCATCAATGACACAGGTTTTATGGAAAAGATAACAACATTTCAAGATTTAATTTTGGCCTTGCAGGCCTATTGGATTACACAAGGCTGTTTGATTGCGCAACCTTTAGATATTGAGGTCGGCGCCGGCACGTTTCATCCATCCACTTTTTTGCGCGCAATTGGTCCTGAGCCTTGGAAAGCAGCTTATGTACAACCGTGCCGTCGACCTACCGATGGCCGGTATGGCGAAAATCCCAATCGATTGCAGCATTATTATCAATTTCAAGTCATGTTGAAACCGTCACCTGACAATATCCAATCTTTATATTTAGATTCTCTATCGGCGATTGGTATTGATCCTCGCCTTCACGACATTCGATTTGTCGAAGATAATTGGGAATCCCCCACTTTAGGCGCCTGGGGAATTGGTTGGGAAGTGTGGCTAAACGGTATGGAAATCACGCAATTTACTTATTTTCAGCAAGCCGGTGGCTTGGAATGTCGTCCTGTGACAGGCGAACTTACGTACGGACTCGAACGCGTTGCCATGTATTTGCAAGGGGTCGATCGCTGTTTTGATTTAATCTGGCAGGAAGACGCGCAACATAAAATCACCTACGGCGATATTTTCCTACAAAACGAGCAAGAAATGTCTGCTTATAATTTTGAATTAGCGGACACCGCTTTATTCTTCGAGCATTTTAGCCATTATGAAGCGCAGTGCCTTTCCCTTATTGAGAAAGCATTGCCGCTACCTGCTTATGAAATGGTACTCAAAGCCTCTCATACTTTTAATTTGCTCGACGCAAGACATGCAATCTCTGTTACCGAGCGACAACGCTATATTTTGCGTGTACGAACGCTCGCTAAAGCCGTCGCTGAATTGTATTATCAAACCCGAGAAAAAATGGGTTTTCCACTGTTAAAGCAAGGTTGATCTCTTATGCATGAAAAAAATGATTTTTTATTAGAGCTCCTCACCGAAGAATTACCGCCGAAAGAGCTGACAACGTTGGCACAGGCGTTGACGGAGGCCATTGAAAAAAAATTAAAAGAAAGCAGCTTGGCTTATCAAAATGCACAGTATTTCGCGACACCTCGTCGATTAGCTGTATTGATTCAGCAATTGGATGAAGTTCAGCCTGATCGACAAGTTGAACGTCGAGGGCCGCCTTTATCCCGTGCTTTCGATAACGAAGGTAATCCCACGCAAGCAACACTCGGTTTCGCACAATCATGCGGTACGAAATACACTGAGCTTAACGAATTAAAAACAGATAAAGGCGCCTGGCTTGTTTATGCTTATCGTGAAACAGGACGCTCGGTGTTTGAATTACTACCAACAATCATCCAAGAAGCGACCCAACAATTACCGATCCGAAAACCAATGCGATGGGGATCTCATGCGTATACTTTTGTTCGTCCGGTCCATGCCGTTATTATGTTGTATGGAGAAAAAATAATTCCTTGCGAAATCTTAGGCCTTCAATCAGCGAACAAAACACAAGGGCATCGCTTTCTTTCATCAGGATGGCTGACAATTAAACAGCCGAATGAATATGAATCGACCTTGAAAAAATCCGGATTTGTCATCCCTGATTTTAATGAACGAAAAAACATCATCGAAAAACAACTCTTGGATGCCGCCAGCCAAATAAACCATGACGTTAACATAGATGTTGATTTATTAGATGAGGTCACTAACCTCACCGAATGGCCTGTCGTTTTAACCGGCACATTTGACGCGGCTTTTTTAGAAATCCCTCAAGAAGCGCTCATGTCTTCCATGCAACATCATCAGCGTTGTTTTCCTTTGGTCGATCAACATAAAAAACTCACCAACCAATTTTTAATCGTCAGCAATATGGTGAGCAAAGAGCCGCAAAAAATTATTCAAGGCAATGAACGCGTCATGCGCGCTCGTTTATCCGACGCAGACTACTTTTATCGACAAGACTTATCAAAACCGCTCATTCAGTACGTCGATGATTTAAATCGTGTTGTCTTTCAAGCGCCCCTAGGCACTTTATATGAAAAGGCGGAGCGTTTAGCTAAATTAGCGGCATTTTTAGCGCCGTTACTGGACGTCAACCTGCCTATAGCCGAACGAGCAGCGCTCTTAGCAAAAACGGATTTAATGACCCAATTGGTTGGCGAGTTTCCCGAGTTACAAGGCATTATGGGCTATTACTACGCTTTAAAAAGCGGCGAAAACGCTCAAATCACCGAAGCGATCAAAGAACATTACTTACCACATTATGCGGATGCCCCTTTACCTAAAACCGCATTAGGGAAAATTCTCGCCATCGCCGACCGCGTCGACACGCTCATCGGTATTTTTGGCATCAACAAAAAGCCATCCGGTGATAAAGATCCATTCGGATTGCGCCGTGCGGCAATTGGCTTGATTCGATTATTACAAGAAATACCGTCACTCAATCTAGACACCTTACTATGTCAATCCGTTGCAATTTATGGCCATAAACTGACTCTGCCAACGGTTGCAGATGATGTGCGTGATTTTATTTATGAACGGCTCAAGCATTGGGTGACGGCCGATAATGAATACACAATCGAGCAATTTTTGTCGATCGACAAAAAACATCTCCATCACCTCGCGGATTTTATGGCACGATTAACGGCCGTCCGCGCCTTTTCAACATTACCTGAATCAAAAAGTCTGGCGAGTGCGAATAAACGCGTCGTTCATCTCTTGGAAAAGCAGGGAAATATCGCCGCAATCGACACCGTTGAGCCCTCTCTTTTTAAAGAATCGGCAGAAAAAATCTTATGGCAAGCCATCACAACAAAAGAAACCGAAATCAATGCCATCGCAGATTATACTGATAGATTAAAAACATTGGCCGCATTAAAAGAACCCGTCGACCAATTTTTTGACGCCGTGATGGTCATGGCTGAAGACACCTCACTGCGACAAAATCGGTTAGCCTTATTAAAAAGATTACGCGCGCTTTTTTTGACAGTCGCTGATATTTCTCGATTAGTCATGGCAAGCACATGAAAACGATTATTCTAGATCGCGATGGCGTCATCAATGCAGACTCCGATGCCTATATTAAATCTCCCGAAGAATGGATCCCCATCTCCGGCAGCTTAGATGCCATCGCACGCCTTAATCAAGCTGGTTATCGAGTTTTTGTTATCAGCAATCAATCGGGAATCGGACGAAAATTATTTGATTTAAAAACACTCGAAGCGATTCATGAAAAAATGAGCCGCCAACTCGCCTTGCGCGGCGGACGCATTGAGAAAATTTATTTTTGCCCGCACCGACCAGAAGACCATTGCCATTGTCGAAAACCAGAAACCGGGTTATTCGAGCAATTACAAAAAGAATATCAATTACCTTCTTTGACTAAAGTTTATTATGTCGGCGATAAATATATTGATTGGGTCATGGCCAAACGTGCACACTGCCCTTTTATTTTTGTCCTCACGGGCCATGGCCAGGAAGAACTTAAATCACATCAAGCAATCTTCGACGCCGAAAAGAATCTCCCTATCGTTGAAAATTTAGCGCAAGCGGTTGATTTTATTTTATCCTGAATGCACACTAAAAAAACGCGAAAAAATAAGGGATAAATCGATATCATTGTTTTTGAAATCTCCCTGTCAAGCCCCGTCCTGACGGCCTCGAAATTGCAAAAACAAAAGCACCGATTCAATAATTCCATTGACTAGCGCAGAATTTATTACAAAACCAATTAAATGTTGCGAATTGTATTTTTACCCCCTATGATTACCCCTTATTTTAGTAAAAATTATAAAAATCGGAGGCTAATGCCATGTTTACGCTCGAGAATAATAAAAACGCACAAATGACTTCCGCTGTGCCGGAGCTCACACCAAAAGCGATTATTCTTTCTGTAATTATTGCCGTATTCTTAGGCGCCTCCAATGCCTATCTCGGACTGAAAGTTGGCACCACCGTTGCCGCCTCGATCCCAGCCTTAGTCATTACCATGGCAATTTTTCGTTTCTTCCCCAAACATAATATTCTTGAAGCCAATATTGTCCAATGTGCATCTTGTGCAGGTTCCGGCGTCGCGGCAGTCATCATATTTACGATGCCTGCTCTGATCATCATGCACTATTGGACGAAATTTAATTACTGGGAAACTGCTTTCATTGCCGCAGTGGGAAGCATTATCGGTGTTTTATTCAGCGGCCTTATTCGTCGACAATTGATTCACGATAAAACCCTACCCTTTCCGGAAGGGATTGCCATTGGCGAAGTCATGAAAGCCAGTGCCGACAGTGAAAGAAGCTTAAAACCCATGATGTTGGGCGGCTTTTCTGGTGCAATCATTCAGTTATGCCAATCAGGATTTTGCGTTTTCTCTCAGGCGTTGTCCGTTTGGGCAATCCAAGGAACATCCATATTGGGCATGGGCATTGGATTTTCTCCTGCAGTGATCGCAGCGGGCTATATTTGCGGCATTAACGTGGCCATCAGTATGTTTATCGGCGTCATCCTGGGCTGGGTATTAGGCATCCCATTGCTTTCTCATCATTATGGATTCACCGCCGGATTATCCGCCACCGAATCCGCCAAGGAGATTTGGTCGAATTATGTTCGATATATTGGTGTAGGTACCATGTTGGTGGGCGGCATGTGGACATTAATCAAGTTAATAGGGCCCATGGGAAAAGCGATGGTCGCTTCCACGCGCGTATTCAAAGAAAAAGGCCATATTTTAGACCGAACAGAATATGATATTCCGTTTAGCATCACCTTGAAATGGACATTGTTTTTATCGCTGATGATATTTGTTTTCTTAATGTTTATGTTCCACCCCAGCGATCTCGGCATTTCCCTCCCCTTATATCTTTTTATTCTCGCCGTCTGCGTTCTCTACCTCATTGTTGCTGGCTTTATTTTCTCTTCATTGGCCGGTTATTTTAATGGTTTCGTCGGTTCAACCAATTGCCCGGCCTCCGGATTAATGGCCTCTGCTCTGTTAGGAATCACTGCTTTATTGTTAGTGATTTTAGTTCCTCATATTAATTTTGCCATTCATGTCGACAAAGGCCTTGCGACAGCGGCTTTAACTATTGTAGTCGTTGCTTTTGGTGGATCGATCATGATCATGGCTGGTGAAACAGTACAGGTTGCCAAAGCAGGTCGAATGGTGGGAGGAACACCTTGGAAACAGCAAGTGGTCCTATTCATCAGTATTATAGCCGTAGCACTCGTTTTACCGCTGATATTACAACTGTTATTTAATGCTTATGGCATCGGCGGCGTTTATCCAAGACCGGGTATGTCGCAATTACAAACCTTATCAGCCCCTCAAGCCGGATTGATGGCAGCGGTTTCTCAAGCGGTATTCAATCATCAAATTCCTTGGAATATGCTTGGTATTGGCGCCTTAATTGCCATTGCCGCAATTATTAACAATGAATTGCTCTATCGCTTATTCAAAACGCGATGGCCTGTACTCGCCATTGGGTTAGGTATTTACCTTTCCCTCGACGCGACCACCCCTATGATCATCGGCGGTATCGTTTCTTATCTTGTTAACAGAAAGGTAGCCTCTCGTTATCGCGCCTTAAATAAACCAATTGATGAAAACCATCTCACAAATGGCATGCAAAATGCGATTATGTTAGCTTGCGGCATTGTTGCTGGATCAACCTTAATGGGTGTTCTTGTAGCCATCCCCTTTGCAATCAAACAAAGCACGGATGTCTTGAGAATCGTTTCAGATCGCTTTACACCAGAAGCCAGTGCGCTTTCTGTTGTGATAACCTTGCTGCTGTGTTTCTGGATTTATCGCTCAGGCACACAAAAAGACCATAAAGATGCCGTAATTTAAAGATTGAGATTCAGGGTGAGGGCATCTGCAAAAGATGCCCTTATGAACGGTGGTTTCTCATTCGCATGAAAATAGGAATTAGGAATCGAAAAAACTTGCCATATGAATACCACCCTGCGCTTCAAAATCCTTGCGAATCTGACATTCCTTAAAGTCTTCACAAGCATAGCAATAAGGTATTTTTTTATTCAATACGCAAGCGCGAATGGGGCAGGCAAAACAATACCCACTATGCACACCCTCTGACAAACATCCATCGCAATTAATGTCTTCCGACGTAAAACTTGCGCTATAAGTAATATTCCACTCTTGCGCCGTTTTTTCTCGTAATGAATGATCATTCGTTTCTTTTGCCTTATAAGCTGGACATTGCTTACAATCCGTCCCACAGGCTGATCGAAGTTTTTCAGACATACATATCCCTCAAAATTAAATGTAACTATTCATCGTAATTGGTACAAGAATGTTCGCAAAAACATATTGAATAATAACGATTAAATGATATCCGCCGTGACACCATGCCTTTCCATCACTCGCCTGAGTTGGCGTAAAGCTTCCATTTGTAGCTGTCGAACTCTTTCTCGAGATAACCCTACATTTTCACCCACCTGCTCGAACGTTTCTTTGTCTTTTTCTGACGCTCTTGCATAGCGGCCCAAACTAAAGCGCCGCTCTAAAATATCGCGATATTGCTCATCAATTTCCTGCATCCATTCTTTAAGTTTGTGTTTAATATCGGCAGAAATCATTTTTCGCTCTGGGTCATGCTGATGATCATCCCCTAAATTATCAAGCAAGGTATTATCTTCATCACCAATCGCTGTATCATAAGAAATAACTTGTTCATCCGACATAAACATATCTTTGACGTCTTTAACCGGGCGGTCTACCTTTTCTGCGATTTCTTCTATCGTCGGATCGCGCCCCAATGCCTGGTGTAGCTGTTTAGCCGCACGCAAATAAATATTCAGCTCTTTGATCACATGAATAGGCAAGCGAATCGTACGACTTTGATTCATGATCGCCCGCTCAATCGTTTGCTTAATCCACCAAGTCGCATAAGTCGAAAATCGAAATCCTCGTTCTGGATCGAATTTTTCGACGGCATGCATAAGACCCAGGTTCCCTTCTTCGATTAAATCCAAAAAGGACAAGCCGCGATTAACATAATGTTTAGCGATTTTAACGACCAAACGAAGATTTGCCTCGATCATTTTATGGCGGGCTTTCTCATCGCCTTGCAGGACGAGTCGACCGTAATACACTTCTTCTTCAGCCGTCAGTAAATTAGCGTGCCCAATTTCTTTTAGGTAAATTTGCGTAGGATCATGCGCAATCGCGTTTCCTCCCAATAGGGAAGACTCTGACGAAATCTTTGTTGATTTTTTAGCAACTAAAGGTTCTTCGTTATCTTCATCTTCCGTTTCATCAAATTCTTCTTGCGAAAGAGACTCATCATCAACCGACAGATCTCGAGAAGATTCAGCGTCGAACTCGAGCGATTTATCCTCCGAAAAAGAGGCAACATCCTTAACTCTTCCGCCATGAGTTTTTTTTATGCTTTTCTGTTTGTTAGCCACTCACAAGCTCCCATTTTAGGATAATCTTTATACTATGCCTAATTAGACTAAAAAAACAAATGATTTTCGTGAAACTAACGCGTTATGACATTCTAAACATTAAAAACATAACTATTCTCGCTAAGAATCTTGGACGACATTACGCTTTCATAGTACGATTGCTGCACAAACAATAACAAACGCTTCAATAAGGGGGAGCCCATGAAAAAAATTATTTTCTTATTATCTTTTTTTACCTGTTTTTCCTGTTTTTCCGCGCCAGTTAGTCTGGCGACATTTTTCTCTGAACTAAAAACACCTCCTAAGCCAGCCCCCTATCGCTGTCCCACTATTACGTCAGAGGATCTAGTGCAGGGTGGGCGATGCGTTAATATTCAAGATCCAAAAACAGAAAAAAATCCTCATTGGATTTATATGCATTTAGACCCCTCTACTTACGATCCTTCTCGTCCAACGGTAATTTTCGAATCAGGGCTTGGAGATTGGTCAACAGCATGGGATTCGGTGAGGTTAGAATTAGCAAAGGAACAAATCCTAGATCGAATTAATCTCATTACTTATGATCGATCAAATTATGGAAAAAGTCCTATTTATCCAACGCCCATAAACACAGGTAGAACAGCACAAATGGCAGTTGATGACTTAAGGCGAGCGCTAAGCCTCGTGCACGTTGGTCCCGATTCATCCTCTCCTGTGGGCATTAAGCCACCCTACATTTTGGCAGGACATTCTATGGGAGGCGTCTATATCCGATTGTTCGCGCGTGAATACCCACAAGAAGTAAGCGGATTACTATTTGTCGATCCCGCTGTACCTGAACATTTAGATTATTTGAATCTCATAACAGCCCCCCCTATACAGGGTTTCGGGGTTGCTACAAGTGATTACCGTTATGCAGAAGGGACAAGTTTACAGTTAAGTCTGTTGCAACTCTTTTATGCACCTCCCTATCCCGACAATATTATTCCGGATTCTCAAGGCCATCTCAAAACAGAATTTGGCAATCTTCCGTTGACCGTCATAACGGCTGGACAACCTCATTGTGAGGGCTTTACACAAGAACAATGCGACAGATGGGACGCCGCCGAGAAGATACTTTCACAACAATCAACAAACGGGAAACAAGTCATTGCAACCGATTGCCCTCACGATATTGAATTGTGCGAGTCGGGTATCCCTATAATCACACAGGAATTGGGCAAGTTAGTGACGCAAGTTGGTCATTGATTGCCGCTCGTCTCTCAATAGATAGTTCTATTTTTGCGTTCCATAAACTCATGGTGGTTTATGGAACGTATCCACTTTGATTACTCTCCTGTTGTTGTAGCGTTTGCTGAGACATCCGTAGAAACTGGCTGTGCTTTACTCGTCGCTGACTGCACGATCAAATAACCGCCTGTGCCAACTACTGCGGCTCCTCCTGCCACTATCGCGATCGTCCCCCAAGGCGATGAACTGCTACTGTGATGGCCTTGATAATTCGAACCAGAGGGGCAGTAAGCGTTTAAGATTTGGGTGATTGTCTGTTTGCTATTAATATAAATATTCGTGTTTTTTGCCACGACATATTCGGATAACCCATAAGCATTTGAGCGCCAAGGATACCAATTATACGTAAACCCTTGTGCTGACCAAGGGTAATGCGCACTATCCGTATTAGTCGTATCAACATAGGCCCATTTGTATTGCCCAGCAACCCAAGAATAATACTGTTCTTCACCCGTAGGGATTGAGCTAAAGCTTAAAGGCGTAGCACAAGTGGTCGAGGTAATATCAAATGACGTACAGGGACGAAAAATACCGGTAGTTGTCACCGAAGATTGCTGAACAGGAACGTTCGCTAACACAAAATATCGATCGCTTGTTCCTGGTACATCCGGCGGAAGGCCAAATAATTCATAAAAACGGTAAACAGCGCTACTGGGGTCATCGCAGACGTTATTTGCATCATTCGCGATTGCTGATTTAAATTCGTCGAAAGACGCAATCCATAGTTCATGCGTACCGACATTATAGGTCCCGCTCGAAGGATACCCCGTAAAAGTAGTATAAAAAATCACATTGGGAACGCTTTGATCAGTCGTGTTAATGGGCGAAAGCGTGTAATTATAACTGGTGAAAAAATTAGCTTTGGCTATATTCACAAAATATTCTTCTAACAGTCGATAAGCCAAATAATTGTTTTGGGCCTCCGTGAGCGTTGTGCTACCAAAATAATTGGTACAATAAACTCCATAATTCAGCGAGGATCCACAAGCAATATTCTGAGGGTGGAGTCCGCCAGAATCGGTAATTGAATAGATATTGATATCCACTCCAATCTGCTCTGAACTCGATGGGGTTTTGTTAATAACCAAAGAAGAGGTCGAGTCAAGCGTCACATTTTCGCCAGAAAAACTTGTCGACACCAGCTGTCGATACTTGACCAATGCTTGCGCTCTAATAAAAGTAGAATCGGTCGTTGAATTAACAGAAGGCGCCCCGCTGGCGAAACACGTTGCACTTATAAAAAAGAAAGAGATAACGGCTAATCGAACAAAAAATAAACGCCGTTTCAACATAACTTTGCTTTTCCTTATTCTATAATTGAGCTATTTCCTTTCAACTGCTGACTTATTCGGCATTCGTCTAGCGCCCAACAACCGACAAAGTAAAAAATTTTTTTATCACCATTTTCGAGAATAATTAAATGGCGCCATAATACTAAACAATTTACTGACTCAAAGAAATCGATCTCCGAATCAGCGTGAAAAATTCTAAACCGTTATATTTTTATAAACTCCGGGGTATCTTATTATTAACTAACAGCTCTTTGAATAGCCTGCCCGCCTTGTTCGATATCTTGTCCCGCACCTGCTGCCGTATGGCAAGCGCTCAAAAACAAAGCGCCAACTAAAGCAGCACTAATAGCTATCAGTTTAATTTTCATAACAATCTCCTTATTTGTTTCTGTGTAAAGAAACACCTTACGATCTCCCTCACTGGATGTATAGTACAACATTATTTTAAACCACTAAAGGGTGTCGTTTTTTTTGGGAAATTATAGTAGACTGAACAGATAATATTCTCGGTTAAAATTCAGAAATTTGTGAGCATTGTTTACATGGAGACTACGATGAAAAAATTATTAAAACACCGCCTTAATCGCAGTTATTTGTTTTTGTTTTTTTTGCTATTGGCGCCTGTTACTTTTGCAGCGGAAACTGGTTTACCTTGGGAAAGTCCGCTTGAAAAAATACTTAATTCCCTCACCGGCCCCGTCGCAAAAATCTTAGGTGTTATTGCGATTGTGATTGCTGGTTTTGGCATTGCCTTTGGCGAGGCAGGCAGCGGCATGCGACGATTGTTTCAAGTTATCCTAGGTTTATCGATAGCGTTTACCGCCTCAACGATGATGGTCTCTTTATTCGGCTTTAGCGGCGGCGCTGTTTTTTAACGTTGTCATTCCCGCAAAAGTGGGGATCCATTGAGTATTTTGGCTAGAGGATACATATGACGCCCGGATTTCGTATTAAATTACATAGCGCTTTTACATCCCCAATGATGATCGGCGGCGTCCCTCGACAATTTGCTATTATCCTATGGACTTTTTGCGCCGCTTTTGTTCTAGGCTTGCAAGTATGGTACATTTTTCCGCTGTTTTTGCTGATTCATTGGATCGTCGCTTGGATCATCAAAAAAGACCCTTATTTAATGGCTATTCTCTCGAGACATCTAAAACAGAAAGCATATTACGATGTTTAATCTTTCAGAGTATCGACAAAAGCCCGACAAATTATCAGATTTACTGCCATGGGCCGCGATGGTAGCCCCCGGCATTATTTTAAATAAAGATGGCTCACTGCAACGCACAATTAAATTTCGCGGGCCTGATTTAGAATCCTCCACCGAGCCCCAACTAGTATCTGCTACGGCGAGATTAAATAATGCGATTAAACGTTTCGGTTCTGGCTGGGCAATTACGGTTGAAGCTAAACGTATCCCCTATAAAGTAATCGAAGCAGTTTCTGCATTTCCAGATCCGGTTAGCTTAATGGTTGACGCAGAAAGTCACGAACGTTTTCAACAAGCGGGACAATATTTCGAAAGTCACTATTTTATTACCTTGCAATATTTAGCCCCCACACGAGAAACCTCAAAATTCACCAAACTATTTTTCAATCAAGCGTCTGATATTCAGGATAACTTTTCAAAAAACAGTGATTATTTCACCGCAACGACCGAGCGCTTTTTTGACATTCTCAAAGATTTTATGTTTGAAATATCGTTTCTGAATGATGACGAAACACTCACGTATTTGCACAGCGCTATTTCAACGAAAAATCACTCTGTCAAAATGCCAGAAAACCCCATGTACCTGGATGCTATTTTAGCCGACACCCCTTTACTCGCCGGGGTCGAACCAAAGCTCGGCGATCATTATTTAAAAGTCATTTCGATTTTAGGTTTCCCCGCCAGCACTTTTCCGGCTCTTCTCGACCAACTCAACCAACTACCAATTGAGTATCGATGGGTTACGCGGTTTTTACCGCTAGATAAATCAACGGCTGAGAATGAACTCAAAAAATACAAACGCAAATGGTTTGCGAAACGAAAAAACGTGATGAACATGCTGCAAGAAGTTTTCACGCGAACAGAAAGTCAATTAGTCGACACTGCCGCGCTCGAAAAAGCAAAAGACGCTGATGAGGCATTACAAGAATTGTCGGCGGATTATGTGTCTTATGGTTATTACACCGCCACTGTGACCGTTTCAGATAAAGACATTGTACGAGCCACAGAAAAACAACGCGAAATTGAGCGCGTGATTAACGGTCTCGGTTTTACAACTATCGCAGAAACATTTAATGCCGTTGAAGCGTGGTTATCCTCCTTGCCGGGACACGCTTATGCCAACGTACGAACACCACTTTTACATTCTCTTAATTTGGCCCATTTGCTTCCTTTTTCCTCGATTTGGTCTGGCTTTGAAAAGGATACCCATTTAAATCAACCGCCCTTAATGATCGTCAATACCCATGGCCGAACCCCGTTTCGTTTATCCCAGTATATTGGCGATGTCGGACATCAACTAGTTATTGGCCCGACGGGCGCTGGTAAATCTGTATATCTCAATATGGCCGCCTTGCAATTTCGTCGCTATCAAAAAGCACAGATCTTTATTTTTGACAAAGGCGGCAGCTTTATGGCATCTACGTTGAGTGTTGGCGGAGGCTATCATCCAGTAGGCGATCCTGAATCTGGCTTAACATTTCAACCGCTTGCACATATCGATCAAGAAAATGAGCGCATTTGGGCCGCTGAATGGTTGCAGGGATTATTAATTAACGAGCAGGTTAAAATAACACCGGATATTAAACAGGCCATTTGGGAAGCTTTAATCGCATTATCCAAAATGCCTATGCATCAACGAACCTTAACAGGCTTAAATGCCGTTATTCAAAACACTCACCTTCGAATGGCTTTTGCTAATTACACCTTAAATGGTCCTTACGGCCATTTGCTGGATGCGGATCATGAGAAAACGTGTGATGAATCTTGGCAATGTTATGAAATCGAACAACTGATTAGCATACCGAGTATTATTCCACCCGTTTTAAGCTATCTTTTTCATCGCTTAGAAAAACGATTTACGGGCGAACCCACTTTATTGATTTTGGACGAAGGCTGGCTATATCTCGATCACCCCATGTTTGCCGATAAAATTCGAGATTGGCTAAAAACTTTAAGAAAACATAATGTCGCCGTGATTTTTGCGACACAATCGGCTGAAGATGCCTTAGCAACAACGCTTGCACCTGTCCTATTAGAATCTTGTTCTTCCCGTATTTTATTGCCGCATGATCGCGTATTGGAACCCAGCGTAAAAGCATCCTATGAAAAACTGGGATTGAATGATCGACAATTGCAAATACTTGCCAACAGCATTCCAAAACGACAATATTATTATCAATCTCGTTTTGGGAATCGATTATTTGAGTTAGAATTAGGCCCTATTGCGCTTGCCTTCGTAGCGGCTAGCTCACCGGAAGACAAACAGGCAATTAAATTAATTTTAAAAAAAGAAGGAATTGAGCATTTCTTGGCGGCGTATTTAAAACAGAAAAATTTAGACTGGATTACCGAATGAATGACAATTTTAAAAAAATAACGCCTAGCTATAAACCCTCTGAACTGGCAGAAACACCCTATCAAAAAGCCAAACAAGAATGGGATCATCGAATCGGAGATTCTCGTGTTCAAGCGGAAAATTGGCGTTTTGCAGCGATGCTCTCTCTCGTCATTTCGTTGTTATTACTCATTCTATTGATCGTCAGTTTAAGTTTAGAAAAAGATCGCGTTTTTGTCGCTGAAGTTTCCAGTGAAGGACGTATAGTCAATGTCGCTCCATTGACAATTCGTTACCAACCCACATTAGCTCAAAAAGAATATTTTATTTCTCAATTTGTAAAACTGACTCGAGAATTACCGCTGGATCCCGTCGTGGCCAAACAAAATTGGCTGAATGCCTACTCATTTTTATCACAGCGCGCATCGGAACAACTCAATGTTATTTTTAAAGCGGAAAATCCCTTAGCTTCACTGGGCAAAAAAACCGTCACGGTCGTTATTGCCGATGTCAATCCCGTGAGCAATCAAACGCTCCAAATTGACTGGCTCGAAACCATTACGAACAGCGAAGGCGTTATCGAAAACAAAGCCACTTATAGCGGCGTATTTACCTTAGCAATCAAACAACCCACCACGCAAAAAGAAATTTTATCGAATCCATTGGGGATTTTTATTACCGATTTCCATTTTAGCAAAAAGGAAACAGGAGCATGAAGCGAATAGCGTTATTTGCCATAAGCGGTTGTCTACTGCTGAGTGCCTGCGCCTCTAAACAATCACCCGAAGCAGGTTATCGCCCAGCCACCCAATTCATCTCCCCGGTTGTACCGCGAGCTTCTGCACCCACCATATCAACGGCCCCCAAGCTGATTCAATTGAAAGCTCCTACCAATGGAAAAAAATTAACCGGCGCCGCAGCCATTCAAGTGGCCAACAAAAAATCGACCCTGCGAGCCGATTCCAGTCAATACACTAACGCAATTATGAATTTTGATTTTACGCCGGGCGCACTTTACCAAATTTATTGTGCCCCTCTCGCCGTAACTGATATCCAATTTGAAGCGGGAGAAACTATCGTTTCTGTCGCAGCTGGAGATACGCTTCGATGGCAAGTATCGAAATCTTATAGCGGCTCTGAGGCAGGTCAATGTCAGCATATTTTAGTCAAACCCATCGACAAAGGCTTAACCAATACGATGGTCATCACCACTAATTTACGCACTTATCATTTGGTCCTGTATTCAACGAACAAAACGTATATGGCCTCCGTACAGTGGCAATATCCAAATGATGATAACGGCCTTGTAACCCAAGATCAAACTCAACCTCCCGCATCGCGAGACGATGATATTTCTCAGTCGCTGAATTTAAATAAAATGAATTTTAGTTACAACATCGCTCTAGTAAAAGGGCCCGTTCCTTCATGGATGCCGATCGCTATTTTTACGGATAATAACAAAACTTATATTCAATTTCCGAAAAACATACAAGAAGCACCAACCCTATTCATTGGCGAAAACGCCGAAATCACTAACTACCGCGTAGTTGGAGATTATTATGTGATCGACGGTATTCTTGATAACGCAGAATTAGTCGGCGGACACACTAATCCCTCTGTTGTTAAAATTTATGCCAAATAAATCCATCCCCATCCGCGCCAAAAAACCTATGCCTGCACAAGTGAACCGTGTTTGGATCATCCTTGGCCTTACCCTAATTGGCATGCTGTTATTCTGGGTTATGGTAACGGCCTTTAGTCCTAAAAAATCGTTGCAGATAACCAACAGCGCCACCACCGCAAAAATTTTACCCCCCATTATTTCACCGGCGCTCAATCAATTACCATCTGACTATCAAGACGCCAAAACCATTGAGCAGTATTTACAACCAAGACAAACCATTCCACCCGAAGTCCAAAATGAATTAGATCAACTGCACTCGCAGGAAAACGATTTGCAATCACAATTAGCCAGCATGCAACAATCCAAAACGGACCCCGCAGCTCAAAGTAATATAAAGCAACAAGAGGCGAGCGCCAGTGGATTATTTTTTCCTGGCACTGCCCCATCTGAGAAACCACAAGCCCCTACTGGCCAATCCTCCGATTCATCCACAAAATCCTCTTCATCAGCATCCGGCGATTCATCGTCAAAGTTCAACTATATTCAACAAAACATGCAAAAACAAAAACTGGATTTCATTAAGCCTGATAATGAGCTCGAAGATATTTACAATCCGCATCAATTACAAACCCCTATCTCACCCTATGAAATACAAGCAGGAACACTTGTCCCTTCCGTTTTAATTACAGGCATTGAATCGTCGTTACCAGGAGAAGTAATTTCTCAGACACGACAAGATATTTTCGATACAGTAACAGGACGTTTTCTGTTGATCCCCAAAGGATCTAAATTGCTAGGCGAATACCAATCGGAAATTTCTTATGGGCAAGCCCGAGCATTGGTCGTCTTCAATCGCATTATTCGACCTGATGGCTCATCTATTTTACTCAGTAAATTTACTGGCGCAGATTTACAAGGTGAATCAGGCATGCAAGGTAATGTCAACAACCACTGGGGTCGCGTTATTGGCGCAGCAACTTTATCTACCATTTTAAGTATGGGTGCGGGCATTTCCGCTTATCAGCAAACCAACAATACCGCCACACAAAACGCCGTAGCTGGCGCTTCTAATGGTATTTCGCAAGCAGGTGAAAATCTCACCAATCGCGCGATCGATATTCAACCCGTCTTGTCTATTCCGGCCGGCTATCAGTTTAATATCATCGTCAATAAAGATATGATCATTCCGCCGTATGCGAATGATTGATGCAAATTCTATCACGCTATGAAATAGAACAGTAAAAATAGGTTTTTTTGAGAAAATAGTAAGAGAACATGTATTGGTATGTTCCAATATGAAATTGATGGTTTGAAGATCAATGTTTGCCATCTGGTAATGACTGATGTTTACCTGAAGTAGTCTCGACTTAATCTGACAGTAACCGGTTTTTAAAAAGTGACTGTCAGGTTAAGTCTGAAGCGCTACACTTGAAGAATTTATTTCATACCTCTCTTGCCGAAGATGAAGATTTTGTAACTTTTCTTGTTAATGCAGCATCTGATCTTTATCCTGCAGAACTCTTGCCTGAAATTGATCAAGCCTTTCAAGAAGGAAGAGTGGATACCATGTCTATTGACCAAGACTGGATTCAAGAAATGCTCGATCAGGGAAAAGAGTATTGTTTATTGAAGAATGTGTACGAAAATGAATTTCATTCTCCTATCGGTGATGTAAAACAAGAGATGGAATGGATGGCAGCATTTCAGCCGAGGCATAACGAACGGGGAAGTTCTTTTGAAGAAAATGAATCGGATAACGGTGATGGTTTTTATTTTGATTCTCCTCCTGTCCGTACTTATATCCGCGAGATAAAAGCAGGCCGTAATGATCCCTGTCCTTGCGGCAGTGGTAAAAAGTATAAAAAATGTTGTCTCAAGTAGATTAAAGAATGTGAGCGAACAATAAACCGCGTAGAAATTAAAGAATAACCTTCATGCCTATTTTTGCATGTTATGAAAAAATTGTTGCGAAACTTTATTAAAAGTCTAATATGTAAAACATGAATATACAAAACAGACAAAAACTAAAGAATATTTTAGTCAAGTGGCCAAAAAATGCGGCTGTAACGACTGCTTGGTTAACTAAAAACAACATTTCGCGACAACTTACTAGAAATTATGTTAACGCAGGTTGGCTCAAAAAAGAAGGTCGCGGCATTTATTCAAGATTAGAAGATTGGGTTGGCTGGGAAAGTTTATTGTATGCACTGCAACAGGAATGCAAGGATGCTTTTCGTATAGGTGCTTATTCAGCGCTTGAGCATACAGGCTATGCTCATTTCGTTCGTCTATCAGATTTTCCTACTTTGTTTTTATTTACGGATAATTCGACAGAACGACATAAATTGCCCGCTTGGTTCAAAGAATCAATGCAAAATCGAGCTGAAATCATAGACGTTCATAAAAAGCTGTTTACTGATGATCATTTCGGTTTAAGGGAAAGAGAAGTTTCGTCGATCTTATTAAAGATGTCGATACCTGAGCGCGCTATATTAGAGATGCTTTCGTTAATTCCAGGTAAGGAAACGTTCGACCATGCCCATTATGTAATGCAAGGCTTACGTCAAATGCGACCTAAACTAATACAAGAAGCCATGGAAAAATGTTTATCGATCAAAGCTAAAAGACTTTTTTTACATTTCGCTGAGAAAAACAATTTTCCTTTTTTGAAAGAACTGAATTTATCAGTCATCAATTTAGGTAGTGGAGATAGAAAAATCGGTGATGGTGGCTCATATGATGCAAAACATCGTCTATCAGTGCCTATCATAAGAGATGAATAAAATGTATAGCAAAGAATATGAAAAACAGGTGAGATTGCTACTGCAATGTTTGCCTTTGTTAGAAGAATTAGATCGTTTCGCTTTAAAGGGTGGGACAGCGATTAATTTCTTTTTAAAGAATATGCCGCGCTTGTCTGTGGATATTGATCTCACTTATTTACCTATCGAACCGCGGGAAGAAACTTTTGCAAACATCCAGAGCGATTTAAAAAAGTTTGGTGATTTTATTAAACAAGCTATCCCAAACAGTCGAGTTTCATTCCAGATTTTGCCGCAAACCAGACAAGTTGTACGACTGCTTGTTTATGCAAATGAAACTCAAATAAAAATTGAGCCGAGCTTTGTTATACGTGGGACACTCTATTCGCCAGAATATTTAAATTTATGTGAACGAGCAGAAAATGAATTTGAAATGTCAGTCAGACAGGTGAAAACATTATCAAGCTCGGAAATCTATGCGGGAAAAATATGTGCGGCATTAAATAGGCAACATCCACGGGATCTATTTGATATTTACGTGCTGCTCAATGAACAAGGAATTAGCGATCCAATTCGACAAGCGTTTGTCGTTTATTTGGCTGGCGATGCAAGACCATTCCATGAAATGCTGCAACCTAATTTTTTGGATATTGAATCGACTTATCAACGTCAATTTCACCATATGACCAGGAATGATATCGCGTTAGATGAATTGTTAGAAACTAGGAAAAGATTAGTACACAAAATTTCAGAGGAACTGATGCTTAATGAGCGAAAATTTCTATTATCTATGAAGTTAGGTGAGCCGGAGTGGGATCTATTACCTTTTAAAAATTTAGAGCAGTTGCCATCGTTGCAATGGAAGCTCATTAACATCAGAAAAATGGATAAAAAGAAACACGCAAAGATGGTTGATAAATTGAAAAGTGCATTGAAACTTTAGATGATAAATTTAATCAGAAATTGCTAGCAATGCTACAGTTTCAAATAAAATGGACGACTAGCTTTAAAAAAACCGTCCAACGGAGAAACAAACTGGTGGGCCCACTAGGGTTCATCGCGACGAATAGGCAGCGATGAACGCGAGACAGGATGTCGAGCTGGAGAGATGCGTCATGGACGACTAGCTGTAAAAAAACCGTCCAACGGAGAAACAAACTGGTGGGCCCACTAGGACTTGAACCTAGGACCAACGGATTATGAGTCCGCTGCTCTAACCAACTGAGCTATAGGCCCGATGACAACGCGTAAGTTATTC
>Ga0209319_1000317_pt1 | contig 68757 bp, 151 predicted proteins | sample RifGroE2_FD_184000 | JGI IMG/M metagenome (GOLD analysis project Ga0209319, IMG submission 184000) | Groundwater microbial communities from Rifle, Colorado - Groundwater E2 (SPAdes) (version 2) | ecosystem: Environmental > Aquatic > Deep subsurface > Groundwater | place: Rifle, Colorado, United...
ATTATTGGCAAATATTTAATTTCAAATGATAAAATTCAATGGGAATATGGTAATTCTTATACGAGAAGTTATGGAAGACACATGCCATTAACTCGTGCAAAACAAGAAATTAAGATTGGATCTTTTTGGTTTGATATTTGGTGCAGTAAAAAAGAAAACGGGTTTGATGCTCGAATCATCATTAGGAAATTTAGAGAAGAAATAAATAAAAGGTGGCAAATCGATAGAATTAGTTTGGATAATGTTGAAAATATGTCAACAGATATAATTTACGACATGATAATTAATTGGTTAAATAAATATAAGCAAAATGTAGTGTCAGAAATTCATAAATTAGATGATGAACTAACAAAAGTGATTGTTAGTAATAATTACAGAAAAATTGGTTTAGTTCTTGCTAATGAAGTTATGTCTGCATAACAATATTAAGAAAGGAGAAAGTATAAATATGCCTAAACATTCTGGAAATTGGGTGGTAGTTAAATCGACTCATAAAGCACCATTGAATTATTCCTTTGATCATAAGGATGGTGCATATAAGTATATTGGAATGATGACTTCTCCAACATTGTCTAAGCCATCTGAGATATTATCTGAAGGAAGTAAGGAGTCTTGTTTATATTTCTTAAATAATTACGAATTAATTATGACAAAAAGAGAAAAGTTTGGTTGGTTAGATTAAAACTAGTGTTTGATCTTATAAAATGTTAAAAGTCTAGTCATAAAGACCAGACTTTTAACCTAAAAGAGATTATCCAATGAGTAAGAGGGTCAAAATCTCTTACTATTATATTATACTCAAATTGGATTACTTTTATTCTAAGGGAGTAGAAATCAATTGACGAATTGGAAGGAGGTAAGAAACATGCAAGAATTTTTTCTAATTTGTTTTAAAAAAACTACAAAAGCAGTTGAAATTATTCAAGCAAATTCTGAAGATTAAGCAATACGAAAATATGCAAGCAATGGGAATGGATGTATTCAATTAATTAACGATTCCCTTGAAAACTAGAAAGGATGAATACAAATTATGTTTGAATTTGAATTAGATGATGATAATTTACCTGTATGTGACATTAATATTAAAGAATGGAACTCAATGTCTTCAGAACAGCAAGAGGAGTATATAGTAGTCAATAACATAAAAGTAAAATACTCTACCGATATATCTGATACTTTATCAAAGGGTTTTGGACGATTAGATAATTGGGGATTTTGGGAATATCAGTGTAAACAAATAAGGTATCCTAAATTTATAATAACATTTGCAGATGATGTCTACCAATTTGTAAAAGAAAATAACGATGGCACGTTATGTTACAAAACATTTGGTGGAGGCAAATTAGATATTAAACCTGAAGAGATAGGAGTAAAATATAGACAAATAAAATGAGTTATTATATAATATTTTTTCAAGTGAAAGGATTGATAATATGTTTGGTTTAATAAGGAAAAAGAAAATCATTGAACAAATAACATATCTTGACGTAAATATAGATAAATGGAAGGATATTTGGAAAGACGCAAAAGATGAAAATGTAAGGGTTACTGTCTTAAATACATTAGATAATATTCATAATTTAGTGTTAGAAACAGCAAGATTTGTGGACAAAGCATAAATTAAACGAATCTACAGGAGGAATAAAAATGAGTAAACTAAAAGAAATCAATCTTAAACTAACTGAAAATGAATATCGAGCATTAATAGCGATGATAGATAATAGTTATAATGCTTGTCAAAGTGGTTGTGCATTTGGCGAAATGCAAAAGAAAAATTCTGATTGTAGTAAGTGTCTTTACACAATTGCAAGACATAGTGTAGAAGGAATGTTTGGTATTTAAGGAGGAAGGTGTTAATTATGAATACATTTATGGGTTTATAAAGAAAGGAATTGATTTAATTGGATAATATAGAAAAATTCAAGCAAGAATATATGTGTGAATTGGTAAACGATAATTCTGCTTTAAATCCTATGGAAATGTGTTTGCTACACTTATATACACAAGTTTATAAGAATTGTCAATGGATACACAATCAAATAGGAAAAAGTCCTAATGACCAAATTGACCTTTTGGCTCATGAAATTAATAAAATGTGTCACGAATTAAAATTAAATAGTGAAAAAATATTTGATGTTTCATCATTATCGGGTAGACTTAGACCTAAAAAGTTTAGCAGACACATTAACGTGGAAATTATTCCTACAATACACAACTCAGAATATCATCAAGTCAATGATCTTTATAATAAAATATCAGCAGAAGATAGAAAAAGAAAAGAGGAGCGAGAAAAAGAAAGATATGAATATTATTCTTTTGAGTTATAGTATCAAATAATAATTTAATCTATTTAAGGATGTGATGCTATATATGATTGTAAGATACTAAATAATAATATACATAAACAGTAACAATAAAATAAAATAATAAAGGACGGTAATGTATTAATGAGTAATGAATTAACAATTTTTGAAGGACAAGAGTTAGAAATCCTAACAAAAGATGATGTAAATTTTGAGTTTGAAGGTACTGTATTATTCAATGGCAAACAAGTTTCTAAAATTTTAGGTTATGCAGATAATTGTACTACTAAAGAAAGTGAGAGAGTTAATTTGTCTAAAGCCATTACAAATAATATAGATGAAGAAAGTAGGTTCCTCGTTACGAAAGAAAGTTTTCGTAACTTGGGAGGTTACGAAAATTATACTATAGGAAATAGAGGTGAGGTATTCATAAATGAAGATGGTGTATTTGATTTGATTTATAACTCACTCCTTCCTCAAGCAAAACAATTCAAAAAGAAAGTTAAAGCAATAATTTCTCAGATTCAAAGAACAGGTAAATTTGATTCTACAGAAAATAATATCATGCTTATAGAAGATGAAACGGAAAGAAATCTCACTCTAACAATATATAATCTAAAACAAACTTTAACTAATAACCCTAATGATATGCTTATGCAATTTGCTTATAATTCTAAGGTAACTGACTTGACTACATATAAACAATCAAAAATGTTGGCATTAATACAAAGTCAAGTTGATGATATAAAAGCCGATACAGAACTAATTAAAGGGCAACAATTATACATATGTGATAGAACAAATTTCTCAGAAAAGATGGTTATCTTAGCTAACAAATATTTTGGAAGAGATAAATCTAAAGCATATAATGCGTTATTTGGCAAAATGAAAACATTGGGAAGTTTTGATGTTTATCAAAGACGCAAGAATGAATGGGATAAAATCAATGAAGAAAGAGTAGCAGAAGGTAAAGATCCTTATAAACCAAGCACATTAAAAGGTAAGGTTAATTATCTAGATATCATAGATAAGAATGGGAGATGGGAGCTTTGTTCTGAAGCATATAAAATAATTGAAACAGATGAATATACTTCAAATACAGCAAGATAATATAAAATAATTACATAAAAAGCAGGACTTAAAACCTCCTGCTTCTCTCAAACTATGATCCAATAAATCCGTAATTTCTTAGGTTACAAACACTAAAATAATATTTTTATTTCTCCTAAAATAGTATTGACAATACCCTATAATTTTGATAAACTAAGACTATCAAATAGAAAGGAGTTACGGCATCAATGAAAGACAAAAACACATATACACAATCAAAATTACTAGACATTATGCAAAAATACAATTCTACTGATAGACAAATTATTAAGACTAATCTTCAGGAAGTTAAGAAATTATATAATTTTGGCAATGTAGATATTGTAAATGATTTAAACCACAAAGAAGAGAAAGTAAAATCATGGTTCAATAAAGCCAATCCAACTATTCCAATATTTGAAGATGCTTTGGGATTGGCGGTACGTTATGGTTTTGATATTAGTGAATTAATTTAGAGGAATTGAAAGGGGAGATTTAGAATGAATTTTAAAAAAGACATGAGAGTTAAACATGTAAGTCACGGCAAAGGAATTGTACTTGATGTAGATAAACTTGATTTTGATTCAATTACAGTAGAATTTGACGTTGAACCTGAAGGATGGGGGAAATCCATTAAGAGTTTCTAAAAGTTGTTCGAAGATTATGATGAAATGTACAGCGTGTGGTCAAGAATGTTTTGAGGATGAAATATACCCACAGGCAGTATTTTGGGATAATAAAAAATGTGTATGTGAAGTGTGTAGCATAGATTTTGAAGAGATTGGAGATGTGGTTCAGTTTAGGCAGGATTTAATAGATGATGGGTATGTAGAACCAGTATTCGAACAGAAAGGAGAAATTTAAGATGAAACTAAAAACCAATCAAGAATTAATGGACAGTGGATTTATTCACATTGCAACTAATTTAGTTAATCAAATGGAATCATGGGCAAAATTTTCAGGTTGTGAAGATACGATTCAATACATTGATCAAAAAGAAGGGGTATTTACTAGTGACATTCAGACAATTAGTTTCGGAAAACTTTGTTTATATGAAAAGATGCATAAAAAGATGATGTTTTATCCTAAAGTAAATCAGAATGGTTATATGGAAAAAATATCTGAGAAGTGGATGTAAGGAGAGATTTTAGATGGATGAAAAAGTTTACAATTTAGTTAATGAGCAATTTGAGAAGATGACATTTTCTAAAAAGCCTAGCAACCAATCACTTTTATCAAATAAGTGCCAAGATATCATTTATAAGGAATGGGGAGTCGGCAATGATGGTCTATGGAAATTAGTTGATAAATATGTAAAAGAATTTATTCCTGATGAAATGGATTAACAAATGAGAGGATTGTTTTAAACTATGAGAAAGCTTAGAGATGAATTACCATATGAGTTCATGGGTTGTGAATTTGATGACTGTCGAGCTAGAAAATTTTCAGAAGTTGGAGTAATTAAAGAATATGATGCAAGAGAAGAAAAATGGATTGGTAAGCATAAAAACATTACTTATTGGTTTGAATTAGTTAATGGTTATGCAGTAGGATTAAATGAAAATCCAGCAAGGGGAATGAGTTTTCCTGTAGAAAAATTAGAAAGGATGATTAAAAATGGATAAAAGAGAACCTAAATATTCAATTAATGAAAAAGTTGAGATTCATGGATGGTGTAGTAGTGCTACAGGAGTAGTCAAGGCAATCAAATGGATTTATCATAACAGACTTGAGGAGTATACTTGGGGTTATTCTATTGATTACGATGATGGCAAAGACGCAGGATTTAGTTTAGTATATATTCCTGAAGGATACTTAAACAAACTTGGAGAAAAACGTATTGTACGTATTTCTGGACAGTTAGATGAAATTACTAACAAGTATAAGACTAGATATGAATATTCTGATGGATCAATTGAATTAGTAGATAATGTATTAGTATAAATATACTATTTGAAATACTAAATTAAAGAAAGAGGATGATTTTAATGTTATTACCACAAGTCATTTCCTTAACCAATCAACAAATTCAAGGAGCAATTACTTATATGCAAGAATTGTATCCAGACAATGCAGAATTAACTTCATATGAACAAAAATCAAAGAAAGAAAATGATACTATTCTTATACCTGCATTGATAAACAAAAATTTTAAAGATTTAGAACAAATACATTTGGCTAGTATTTTGCACTATGTTAAAATGTTTGAATCTTCAAAGAAAGAAGAGGAGAAACCAACTATGAAAAAACTATATCCGCTTTACAAAATGGAAGTTTGCAGATTTCAAAGAGTAGAAAATGGAGATTGGGAAGCAGGTATTTTGTTTAATGAAGGCTCGGGAATTATTTTAGATAGATTTGGTGAGAAACCAGAAGAAGTTTATGATTATAAAAGTGGTCTTGTAAGATTTAGCATTCCAGTAGATTTGTTTCTAATACAAGAACAAAAATATTTAGATTCAGAATTAGAAGCAAAAGGAAGGATTGATTAAATGAATATGCTAAAAGACATTAAGAGTAAACCTGAATTCCCATTCTACGTCAAACTTCAAGAGTGGTATGGTAATAGGATTAATGGTAAGAAATTTGATATTCTACACACCTATGAAAATGACGGAGAATTGAACACTGTAATATTTATGATGGAAATTGATAATCAAATAGAGATTGCTAGAATCTTTTATTTGAATATCAATTGACTGTCAGGCAGATGTTGGTACGATGCAAGGAGTGAGAAAATTAATTAAATATGGTGGATTTTATAACCAATATGAAATTGAGTAGTCTCAAATAAATGCACGATTTTAAGGTATTGTAAACTGACTCAACAATAAGGGTGAGCAGTTGAAAAGGAGATTATTAAAATGGAATACAAAGTAGAAGATTTGATATTTTACAATATGAAAACTTCAATTAAACATATTTCTAATTTTAGAATTACAACAGGCAAATGTAAAATATACGAAATCGAAAATCAATTGACTGAGAATGAAAAAGTTAAATTCATAGATGATTTAAAAGATGGTGTTGCATCTTATTTGTTAAATATTTTATCTAAATGGGAAAATGAAAAAGATTCACTACCAAAAGATAATTACGATTATGTAAAAACAGTTTCTAAAAAAGCATGGATTAAAAGAAATGATGAAAGAAAAATTATCGATACAGATTATAAAGTAGGAAAGTATTGGTTGTTTGGTACAGAATTTAAAGATATGAGTACTACTTGCCCATCAACAGAATATTCATATCAGATGGCCTATACTGGAGGCAACATAATTGATCAGTGGTTTCATGATTTGTGCGATCTTTTATTTAGAGAAGAAGAAAAGTATTTCAAAGAGCATGATACTTTTCAAATTAAACTAAGCAAACTGAAAGAATTAGGTAATAAACACAACATTGTTTTTTGTTCAAGAGAATTGAATGATATCGTTTGGAATCGTAAAGATGATATTAGTGAACAAAGAATTGACGAATATATAAACGCATATGAAAGATTATATCAGTTTATAGATCAAATCAGCAATGAATTAAATCAAAATTCTTCAACATGAGTAATAATGAAACCGTAAAATTAGATGGACGAACAAGGATTTGTTTAAGGAGGGACTATATGATAAATTTAAAATATCTTCCATATTATTATGGTATAATGTCTGGAGAAGGCAAAAGTAGAATTAATTTGTTAATGCAAGAAGAAAAATTATTAACAGAAATTGAAACTATTATAAGTAAAGAGTTAGCATCTAAGATAAAAGATGAATTTAAATCAACATATCATGACTATGATTTCATACGTTATTTAGGAATTTTGAGAAGATGTAAAATATTGTTGTTAAAAGACATTAATGATTTTGATTCAATTAGAAAAATAATCAATAAGAATTTAGACTTTGTACTTTAAATGATAGATATTATCGGATGATATGAAAGGATGTTGAATTATGGATATTAACGAACTAAAAGAAAAGATTGAAGAAATGCTGAAAGAGGCAGAAGAATCTGCAAAGCAACCATATTTAAAGGATTTAACATATTCGTTTAGGGATGGTAAAGTATATGCATTAGAGAAAGTTTTAGATTTATTTCATAGACTAAAATAACCCCTAACAAACAGGAAATCGAAAGGAAGTATGAATATGGATGTCTCTAAAATGTCTGCACAAGAATTGCAAGAGTTAAGTAAGCAAGTAGAAAAGCAACAGAAACTATTAAAGGAAGAAGAATTAAATAAACGCAAAAATATTGCAAAAGCTAAAATTGAAAAATTCAGAGAGCAAAAAGATTTGATTCTGAGTTTAATCAATCATAGTAGAACTTCTTGTAGCGATACAAATGTTTGTAATGGATATGGTTCTGCTAATTATGGTGTAAGGTGTACGAAATGTCATTTGATTGAGATATTTGATAAGGAATGGGATGATGGTGAGTGGGAAGTTGATTTTGATGTTACGATTACTAAGGTGCAATAGTAGTAGGGAATTCATAAATTGAAGTATTAAGGAGGAAAATTATGTTGTATAATGGTTCAGAAGAAACATCTTTTAATTTTGTATATGCAGATATCCCAAATTATAAAGCACAGTGGTATTTAAAAATTTCTTCGGAAAATCTCAATGGATTAGTTGAAATTATTGAATGGTTAAAAGGCAAACTAGGTGGTATTTATTCTAGACAATTAGAGCAATTATTAGAAGGCAAAATAAAAGAATCAAATATCCACAATCCTTTCTTATTTATAGACAATTTAACTTCTAATGTTATTAAAACTTTAGAACAAGGGAAAACATTATTATGGGCTAGTGACGCTAATCGTTTTGAATTAAATGAAAATGTAACAGTATTAAAGGAAATTAAAACTGACAATTACCAATTTCCTGATATTGAAGAAGTTATTAATATTGCTAAAGGTGGGGAGGTAAGCATTATTATCTCCAAAGTAATATGCCAAGGAATATCGAAAGACTACAATTTAATTCAATGTGGGAAGCAAAAGATGAAGCATTAAAATATGTAGATGAAAAACATATTAGTGTAAATACGTCTAAGATATATACTCATGAAGGTGATTAGAATTAGAATTCCATTTGAAAGACTCATTTTAAATGACGAAAAATGAAAGAAGGTATTTATTATGAAAAAATATACAAATGATGAATTAAAGCAACTTATAGGCAATATTAGCGAAGAAATAATACAGAAAAAGAATGAATTAAATTTATTACATGACAAAGTAAAACAATATAAGAGTTTATGCAATCATAGTGATTTAACTATTAATGATTGGGGATCAGCCGATTGTAAAATATGTGGGAAACATCTTAGTTGGTACTGTCCAACTTCACCAACTTTAGAATGTGATTATGAGCAGGAAGATGGAAGTTATAATGAAGACTCTTGCAGATATTGTGGAGATCCCGAAGAAAGGAAATGATAAAATGTCTCAATGTCTAAGATGTGGTCACTGTTGTAAAGGTTATTTATGTTTTGTACCAAAATATGAAACAAGCGACTTATCTCCTGATTTTTTGGAAACTGTAAATGAAGATAATTTAGATGATTATATAAATGAAAATATTGAAGAACAAGGATCTGTTTGTAAATGGTTAACCGTAGATGGGCAAGGAATGCATTCTTGTTCTGCTTATGAGAGAAGGTCTAGCATGTGTAGAGACCATAATTCTTTGATTGGAATATGTCGAGTTGGACAATCATATTGGAAAGATAGAAAAGATATTCCTGAAGAAATTAAGAGTATATTACAGGAGGTCAGTAATGGAATTAGATAAATTACTTGAAGAAATTGAGTATTTAAAAGAAGCAGAGGAATTATTGAATAAAATTTATACAAGTATTGGAGTTTATAATTTGAAAATATTGGATGGTAAATTTGATTATCCTAAACCATTATCGACTATGATTAGAAATCATTTTAAGTTTGATGATAGTGAATAGAATAACTTATTTTATAAGGAGGATAAAGGATATTATGTGGTTTCTAAAAGAAATTACTACTCCACAATTTACGCTTCTTGATATTATAGTTTGGTTGTATGCTTGGGGAATCACAAGCAATGTTTATAAAACTTTAATAGCTGGGTTAATATGGATGACAATTGAATTTATTATTAAGTATAAAATTAGAAATAAGGAAATTAAACTAAAACAACAGGAAAAATTAAAGCAGTTGGATTAACAGTCTTAGAAAGGAGACAAAATCATGGAAGAAGAATTATTAAAATCTACAATTGGTTTGGAAATTTCTAATGTTGAAATCTACAAAGATCATTGGGATACAAATATTATAAGAGTTGAATATACATTCACAAATGGTCAAAAATTAGCTATTACGGCTAGTGGCACCGAAGCACAGTGGTTAGATATTTGTGATAGATAAATTAGAAAGGTGGTTTATTGAATGACTGAAAATGAATATCTTCAAGAAATTAACATCATCTATATTCAATTCAAAAACAGCAATCATTCAGAGATGGATCATGAAATTTTAGCTACTAAATTAATGTGGTTAACTATGGATTATAAAGAGGGAACAAACAGCAATATGTGGAAGGATGATAAGTTTTGAAATCTAAACAAGAAGTAGAAAACTTTCTAAATAATACCAAGAAAAAGTTTGATCATTTTTATGGTGAAGATGTCGCTAAAATCATAGACAACAAATTTGAAATACATATGATTGTAAAAACTAAACACAATCTAGATATACCATCAAGAGAAGATAATGAACACAGATATTATTTTATTAGAGACATTTTAGATAAGTCAGATCAAATATTTATTAATGTTAATCATGAAGGATTATTAGAAACTTGGTTTGTGTTTAATGGTTTGGGTGAAGAATAAAAGATGGATGGAGGGGATAAAAAATGTATACACCGGAATGGATAGGTAAAAAAGTTAAATTTAAAGTATTATGGGATGAAGATGATTTATTATTTATACCCTATATTAATAAGGATGAGATATATGAAGGAATAATAATTAAGGAAAAGTATGGCTGTAAAAATTGCATAGAGTATATAAGAAAAACTCCTAATGGAAATATTATTGATTATGCAGATTTAGCAGAAATTGAGTTTATGGAATACTATAAATTTTTATATGAATATAATTAACAAATTGAAAGGAGGAATTTTGAGATGAGTTATGATATTAATTTGGTTAACTGTGATGAAAAAGAAATATATGACGATAATTATACTTATAATGTTGCTAGTATGTTTAGAGACGCAATTGGTGGTGATGGTTTATATGAATTATATGGCAAATCAGCGAAAGATTGCTTACCATTACTTAAAAATTCAATTAATAAAATGAAGAATAATCCAAAACATTATGAAGATATGAATCCTGAAAATGGATGGGGAGATTACAAAGGGGCATTAAAAGTTTTAGAGAGATTATATTCTGCATGTGTTGAAAATCTAGATAGTAAAGTTATTATTTCTTAAATTTCAAGATTTCCAATTTTCAAAAATCAAGCTATAAGCCACTTTCAGCGTACACTAAATCCATTAAAAATTGCATTTTAATTGTTTTGTGTAATTGACTTTATATTGTATTTGTGTTATTATAAATACAGAAATAAATTTATCAGGAGGTACATAAAAATGTCAACTGCAAGAGAAAATCACATTGCAAGTATCAACTCCTTACTTGTAAAATACAATGCAACAAAGGACAGATATGGTACATATCGAATTGGAGATTATAAATTTGACACTAGGGCTGTAAACTTAAAAATCCATCATGGTAAAATTAAAATCAAATCAACTCCTATGATGAAAGTTACATTAGAATCTCTAGAAAGATCATTGAAAATTTATGCAATGAAGGAGGATAATTAAAATGAAAAAAAGATTAATAAAGAAATACAACAAATCAAGACTAGAAAATATCTTAACTCAAGTTTCAGATAAATTTACTATAACCAAGAAAACATTTGGTGACGGATATTTTATATTTTCATTTGGTCAAAATACAGTGTGTCATTTTACATTAAAAGAAACTCCATTATGGAAATATGGAATATGGTTAACTAAAAAAGGATATCAAATTTTTGGTGAACATGAATGGCTTATTGATAAATTTAAACCAAGTGCAACATATTTAAGTTTTGAAAATGAGATTGATTTATTTCTAGAGAAAGTAAAAGTAATTAACGAAAATTCCAAATTGTGCTTCGTTGACTCATATACTGATGATAATGCTTTAGTTGCTTATGAAAAAGTAGATTGGGGTGATGGAGAATTTTATTATCAGGGTTATCAATGTATTAGAGAATTTAACGAAGAAACTGAACTTTATAACCAATTTAGAAGAGATGAATCTATAACCCAAGAAGATTATGTAGAAAGGCAATGGAATGAATTTATTGAAATGAGAAGACAAACTGAAGAGAACCACGAATTTGACAGATTATTTGCTTTTAATTTCTTTAAAGAATTGCCAAATATGTTTTCACAAATAAAAATGGTAGGGATACGCGATGAGAATAAGGATGGATGTTGGAGTAGTCCACGATACAATATTAAGGTATTGGTAGACCAAAATATTTCACCAGAGGAGTTAGATAAGCAATATGAAGAATTGGATAATTTAGTGCATAGCAAAAATTATTCGGAAGAAAGGAAATCGCATGAACATCAATTTTCATTAATTGGTTGTTATGATCATGTTAAGGATATTAGAGATTGTAATTATAAATATTATAAAGAGAAGGTGGTATAAATGATTGTAATTGCGTGGACACTTGTTATTATTTTATATATCATGGTAATATATCTATGGTGTAAAATGGTTAAAGAAACTTTTAAAATTACAAAAGAAAAATTATTTAAGCACAAACTTTAAATTTGCCAATTTATTATTAATCTATAGAAAGGAGGTGATTCATATAAATGAGGATGAGAGGATACACTTTAAAAGAAATGTCACAGATACTAACACAGCATGGATGGAAACCATCTCATAGGAAAAGTTCCCACATAACTTTCCAAAATGAAAATACTGATAACCATATTACATTACCGGATCATGGTAAATCAAAAGAAATTTGCAGGCCACTGGCAAAGAAGATACTCAAGCAAGCAGGATTATTAGAATTTGCTTATGGTTGTGAATGTTAATACATATTATAAAAATAAAATTTTTAAACCATGCATTATCTCTTTAAATTGTAATATATTAAATCATAAATAAATTTAAGGAGTGATAATAATGAAAAATAAACTCTTAATTGCTCTTCTAATCCTCTTATTAGTCGCGGTGTATGTTAATGTCAATGATGATAGTAAAGAAGCTTACAGGTCAAATTCTGGGCTTACAGTGAAGATTTAAAGGAGGTTATAAAAAGTGGAAACAGTAGAACCAATCCGAGATAAGAAGAAGATCGAAGAGATGAAAATCTATTTAAAATCTCAAAGTCTTAGAGATTGGGCGTTATTTGTATTAGGAATTAATTCTGGATTAAGAATATCTGACTTACTTAAATTTAACGTTTCGGACGTAGTAGACGAAAAAGGTAAGGTTAGAGATAGGTTGATTGTAAAAGAAAAGAAGACATCTAAAACAAAAAGTTTTCCTTTGTCTGCAAACGCATTACAAGCATTGACGGAATATATTACATTTAGTAAACCAGAAACAGTTCTATTTTCCTCTAGAAAAGGAAACGAACCGATTACTAGACAACACGCATATCGCATCATTAATAAAGCAGCACGATCTTGTGGTGTAAAGGAAAATATTGGGAGTCACAGCCTTAGAAAAAGCATGGGTTATCATGCGTATATTGCAGGGGTAGATATTGTTATAATTCAGTCCATTTTAAATCATTCTTCTCCAAAGGAAACGTTGCGATATATCGGTATTACTCAAGATGAATTAGACGATGTATACATGGAACTTAACTTATAATTACCATTATCAAAATCAATTATATTAAATAAAACTAAAAAACGAAAGAAGGTAATAAACATGGGATATCAAGAATCATATATCAAAACAAATTCAACTAAAAACTTCATCAAACTAGTCAATACAATTAAAATCAATGGTAAAGATTCATTCAATATGCACATTCCAGTAGAAATTATTACTCTATTGAAACCAATTGACACTGACTATGGAAAATTCAAGAAAGGTGAGAAATTCATATTTGTAATTGGTGAAAGACATGGGCAAAGAAATTCAAATAACTTCTTTGAGTATTGTGATAATGTTCCTGAAGAATTATTTAATAATCTAGAAATTTACTTTACTGAAAGTTTTCCTTCTGAAGATATTTTTAAGAATAATGAAATAACTAAATTAGCATTACATGAACCATTTCCTTGGGAATAAAATAAATAAAAGGAGGGAACTAACATGAAACAATTAACAAACCGTGAAAAGATCATCAAGATATTACTCGAATGGAAGGAAGATGATAAATAAATGTATCTATTATACTTCATACCAAAACGTGTAATCCAAGAATACCAACAACATATTCATAATGCTAAATCACTAACCACTCCAATTATTAAACGTAAAATTAGTGCTATGATTCATGCTACAAAATATTGTAGAGTTAATCTAGGAAACAATAAATATCAACATCGTTTTGGTCATTGTAAAATGATTGTAGAGGAAAATAATTTAACTGTATCAAAAGTTGAATATATTATCGTTGGTAGTGTTAATCAAGGTGATGGCAAGTTTTATGATAGAATATGCAAGAAATATTATGGATTGAACGATAAACATACTGAATTTGCTGAAACTTGTAAAAATAAAATTATTGAAGGAGTGTGTTGACATGTTAGCAAAACCTGAACATGGATGGGTCAATGTACAGTTAGAAGGATTCTCAGAAAGAGCAAGTTATATGACTGATATTCCAAATGATTGTTTAGATGCTTTTATCTATGCTTTACAAAATAATTCGCCTACTGTAATTTTCTTTGATGCGGAAGGTTGAGATTTTCATTTAGTTGCATCATGGTATCAAAGTTACGTAATTCTAGACAAAGATGATGTAAAAGTATTTGAAATTAAAAAATATTTATTTGAACTTGCAAAAGAATTATATGAAGACATCAACAACAATCTTAATGATTGGTTAAATTGGGACTATGCAGATGATGAAGAGGAGTTAAAAGAATATAGAGAAAAACTTATTATGAAATTAAATACATTGGGAGTCGAACTTGCAAAAAGAGAAAAGTGTAGTCCATGAAAATGTTGAATTCATGTGGTGAAAATAAATATAATTTGAGGAGGATTTAATTATGAAAAAGATGCCATCTTTGTTTGTACGAACTTTTAACGGCCATGCTATTGCTAATATTACTTCTGAAATTACAATTGGGTGTGAGTGGGTGCTTGAAGGAGAAGGATTTGCTACTAGGAAATATGATGGAACATGTTGTTTGATTCAAGATGGTTCTATTTATAAGAGATTTGATTTTAAACTAGGTAGAAAGTTACCTAATAACGCAATTCCATGTCAAGATGAAGCAGATCCTATTACTGGACATTTTCCTCATTGGGTTTTGTGTGATTCTAACAATCCTAATGACAAATGGCATATAAAAGCATTTGAAAATAGTAATTGTTTGGCAGATGGAACTTATGAATTATGCGGAGTTCATTTTCAGAAAAATATTGATACTATGGTCATAGATGGCGATATTTTGATTAAACATGGTGAAACCATTCTAGATGTTGAAAGATCATTCGAAGGCATTAAAGAATATCTTAGTGAGAATATGATTGAGGGTATTGTTTTTCATAGAGATAATGGTGATATGTGTAAAATAAAGCGTTCTGATTTTGGTTTTGATTGGGGAAATAAAAAGAGATAAAACTTAATTTACTTCATACATAAAGGAGGAATAATTTTATGACATCAGAAGGTTTTATTGTAGGAATTGACTGCAAAATAAAAGAATTATCAGAAAGAATTGAAGAGATTTTACTTATATGTGAAAAAAGATTGAAAGATTTGGGATGCAAAGATAAAGAAGATTTAATTTTCCCTTCTAATATTTATTATAGAAATGATGAATTATATGTTACTTGTGATATTTGGGTTAAAAAATATTGGGACGAACTAAATTATATGGAGGATGTTTAAATGTTAAGTGAGCATGATATAATAATTAAGAAAGGATTTACATAATGCAAACTCAAACACAACTAAAACCGCAAACTGAAAATATAAAACTAATTCAACCTAAAGTATTTAATTTTCGTAAACACTGGTCTAAGAAAGTAAAACCATATTTATTTCATAAAGATGTTCAATATGCTTTAGATTATGGCATGAATTTAATGATGGAATTATGGAGATACGAAAATAAAATCACTAATGAAAAATTAGAATCAATGAATGAATATATGAAAGATTGGTACTCATGGATTCCAGGTAGTCCTCCATACCATAAAACATCTTCTGATTATTGGTGTTATCATCGAAAACCATTGAAACATTCAGTAGGTTGGTATCAATGTAGACACTGTTGCCATTGGATTTGTTACTTTTGTATTGAATTAGGAATGAAAATATATCCTAAACTCGATTGGTATATTGTGTCTGGCAGAAGACATTCTGTAGCAGTTGGATTTAAATATGGTCAACCTTATATGATTTTTGATATACTTAATTTTGAGGATATGTCAGCAGAGAATATATTAGATTTTGCTGATAAGAAAATGACTAAGAAGGTTTATGAGAAGAAATGGAAGAATAAAAGGTAGGTATTATATAATTTACTGGAAAGGAGAGAAAAATAATGCAATTAATATCTAAAACAGAAAATAATGAGAAAACAATTAAATTCACAGTAGATGAATATGAACATTTATTAAAAATCTTAGACATTTGTACTCCACCAGAACATCGTAATTATTTATATGAGATAATGTTAAAGATGCATAATGATTTATATAATATGGATTTGACTTAAAAGCAAGATTCGTGGTAGAAGGAGAAGATTAAAATGAAAATTGATGATGTAAAAATCAATCAAACATTAACCAAATATAATGAATTAAAAGGTGTAGATGTTCATATTGACCGCTATGATAGTGATAGCATCAAAAGACAAAAAGATATGATGTGTGGTAAACTATGGGGATATGAGGAAGCTCTTAAACAATTAGGAATTATTGAATAAAATAAAAGGAGATTAAATAAATGAAAATTACAACCACCCTAGAAGTTTCCAAACAAGAGAAGAACATAATCTATAACGCATTAGAAGCATACATTAAATATCTCACTGAAGTGTTACCAGACAGTCCAGAAGGTAGCTGTAAGGCGTTAATTAGTGAAACCTTAACTCAGACCAATAGATTAATATCTGAGATGGAATTAAGCATGTAATAAGCAGAAAGAAGGAATTATTAAATGGAAAACATTATGAAGATATTTGACGCTCAAGACAAAGAAGAAATGAAAAATGCTTTTATTGAAATTATCAAGGAACATTTTAAAACAGAATTAGAGGATATGGGAGTATATCTATTTGATCCTAATGAAATTGAAGAAAAGATTAATGATGCATTTTCAGAAGTTATTAAGGAAATTAAGGCAGAATTTAAAGAAAAGTTAAGAGAACAAATGGCTGTATTTTATGATAAGAAGGTAAGTAAGATAATGAGTGGGATTAAGTAAGGAAGAAAAGTTGTTTATTAGAAGAATGTGAAAGAGTCGTTGGAATAATGGTTGGTCAAGGGCATTAAAATCCCACGTTCATAGTATTTAAGAAAGGAATTATCTTTATGATTTATGGATTAATACTTATAGTTTTTCTTTTAGGAATCTATTTTTTCATGATAAATATCACGGATTTAAAAAGTAACAAATTTTTATATTTGAGTTCATTAATGTTTATATCATCTTTGACACTAATAATGTTTGAATGGATATTTATGCATAGATAGATGAAAGACATCTTTGATAGGGTTAGAAGAAAGGAATAAAATAATGAAGAAAATCAAAAAACCAAAGAAAAGTAGAAAATGCAAAGAAGATTTTGTTGATAAGGTAGAAAAATTTATTGCTACAACTGATGATTGGTGTCCTAACTATGAAGGAGATAAAGTTAGAATATTTCTATTGCGAAATAAATACAAAGAAGATAAATTTAATTTTGTTCGTATTGCAGTATGGGGTAATGATGACCTTGGTTTAGAAATGGATTTTAAAGGAACTTCCGAAGAAAATAGGCTCAAGTATATTGAATGGAAAGAAAATATATTTGATAAAGTGCCAGAACCTTGTACAATGGAATATTTAAGGAAACTTGGTTTTTATAACGCTTAATAATTATCCCAGAAAACACGCATTTTATCTTCTTTTAGGATTTGAAAAACGGGGCATTAATGAGCATGTGAACGTATGAAGGAGGTTCAATATTGAAAGTTGCAGTTAAAGAACAGCTAGAAAAACCATTGTTGGAAATAGGAAAATTGAGTTTGCTTTGTATAGATGAATATAAACATTATCATTTTACTGATGAAAAAGGTGTTCGTCAATCAGGAGATATAAGTGATTTAATTGCATGGTTTACTAAACAAGTTATGACTCTTGACCATGATGGAAGTATGCAAATAGATTTTACAAGGTTTATCTATTATAAAGAGTATGAAGATGAACTTGACAATCTGTTTGGAAAGAAATAGAACGCATTTCATTTCTAGAAAGGATGATTAATTTGCATAACTTTGTGTGTGGTTGGTTAGATTTAAATGGGGAATTTCATATCTGTGGTGAATATGAACATATTAGTTTAGCAGATGAATTGGAGAATAAATTAGGGTTGAAGATATATGATCGTGAGAACTTTAAACTATTTCATGGTGAGCATTTACTTGAAAAGTTAGGTTGGGTTAAGTTTACTCAAGCAGAATTTTACAAGGAGTATGATTCCTATCCAGATAAAGGTTATGTATTTTTCCTTTGGTCAGAACATCAATTAACCAGAGGGCAAACTGATTGGTTGCTGGATAACATGTTAACATTTTCTCCTTCTCAAATTAAAATGATTGAGGACATTTTTAGGAATCAAATGGATTTTTGGAATAGGTGATAAAACGGTGATTTCATCACCAGAAGGAGGAAATTAATGAGTGAAGAGAACTCTTTTGAATACAAAAAAGGATACTTAGACGGAATCCAAGACTGTAAAAAAGATATTAAAAAACAAATAGTTGAATTAATTGATAATGGTTTTATTTCTTCTCTTGAAGATGTAATAAGATATTTAGAGAGCAAAGGTATGTAATATTCAATATAAGGAAGAATAAAATGGCGATTTTATAGTTAGGAGGAGAAAACGTAAATGAACATTTGTGAGAAATTAATTTGTCATTCTTGTGAAGAGGAAAAATGTGAGAATACTGAACAATGGTATGCTTGTGCAGACTTTGACCGCTATTGTGATTCTAAAGAAATAAATGTAGAGAATATTGCATTTGGTACATGTTGTTCAAATTGCAAAGAAAAATTAGTTTATAATATAAGATAAATGGAGGAAATTAAATTGGAAAATGATTTAAGGAAAACAGAGACAAATGGTGTGGAGAAAGTATTGAAAAATCTAGGTTTTCAAATGTGCGAACCAGATGGGACTTATAGACCTTTCAATGAAGTGATGATTGACTTGGGTGAAGCTATTAAAAAATTAAGAGAGACTAGTAATGAAAAACAATTTGAAATTATGAGAGATCATATCTATAATACCATCGTTGGAGCAAGATATAAAAACCAATTTAAGTTTTAAATGAAGATATAAATCAACCATTTTAATCATAAAAGGAGACTCAAAAATGAAAACTAATCCACACATCAAAGAAGATCCAGATACATTCATCAGAAACAATATGAAACTTGCCAATTCTGTTGCATTAAAATTTTATCATAAGCTATATAAACAAGGATTAGAAAAAGATGATATTCTAAGCATTGGATACATAGGACTAATTAAAGCATATGAAAAATTCAATCCTACTAAATTCAAAGGAGAGAATGGAAGTGAAATAAAATTTAGTACATATGCTGTTCCTATGATTTGGGGAGAAATAAGCAATAATATTCGTGCTAATTATGATTTTATATCAATTCCTAATTCAGTTAAAGAAACTGTTGCAAAAATTAGGAAAGCAGGTTATCTCGAAGAAGATAATCCGAAAGAAATATCACAGAAATTAAATATTTCCTTAAAGTTAATTAAATCAGGAATACAGGTATTGAATCAATGTTCATTAATTGATAGTTTGGATAGAGGATTGGATGAAAATGAATCAAGTAATATTTTAGCAGATTTAATTCAAGGGGACACCGGAAGAGAATTAGAAAATGAAATAATATTGAATGATTTTTTAAGTTTATTATCAGATCAAATGTTAGAAGTTTATAAGTTAAGATTTAAGTATGGATTTAATCAAAGAGAAGTTGGTGAAGTATTGAATTTGAGTCAGAAGATTGTAAGTAGGACAGAGAAGAAAATATTTGATTTAGCAGAAATGTATTGTGGCGATGTGGCTTGTTAGAAAGGATTGTGAGATAAGATGATTATTGATTACACAAAGTTTACATTAAAATGTGGTGGCAATGGGTATAATGATTGTGGACAAAATGAAATACGAAGATGTTGTGTGGCGTGTGATAAATATAAGGACTGTAATTTAAAGGGTTGGACTTGTCATCCTCTAAAAGATTTGTTTAATAATAACCCACAAGAATGCCCTGCTTTATACTTAAAAATAGAAAGATAATTAGAAAAGGAGGTATTGTTAATGGATTTTAAAGGTAAAGATAAAAAATATATTGATCAATGGATTAGAATGATGCTACCTAATCTTGATTTATCAGTATATGAAAGATTTGGATATCTAAGAGGATATTCAGGATACAAAGGGAAGTTGGATGGATACTTTCAAGAACAATATGAGCAATTGATTGGTATTTTGACTAAAGAATAATAAATCATTTCATTGCATTTATCTGGAATTTAATACTAGAAAAACCAAACAATTGCATGTATAATTAGCATGAGAGGTGAAAATCATGCAAGACATTATTAATACGATTAAAATTTCAACTAATTCTAATGAAGTAAAACAAATTTTAAAACCACTAAAAATTAAAGAAGTTATTAAAATTGCAAAAGGTTTAGATATTTGTATTAGAGGAAATGAGAACAAAACTGAAGTGATTAATAATATTATTTTAGGGATTATGAAATAGAAAAGGAGAATAAATTAAATGATGTTTTCAGTTTTTGCAAAAGATTTTATACACGGAACGATAGTGCAACATAATATGACTGTAGAAGAAATTATCCAATTATTTTTAGATTGGAACGATGGGAAAGATATTGTAGTTAAGAATTTTATTATTAGAAATGTAAGTATTGAAACAATTAGCGTAAAGGAAACTGGAAGGGATGATTAAATGCAAGTAGAAATTATTCACACAAATGAAATTAAAAAATCAGAATATGTCTGGGCAGTAATTATTTGTGAAACCGATGAATGGTTAGACGATTTTCAAACTTATCAAGAAGCAGAGAAGTTTTGTGAAGATAATGGATATGTGATTAAGGGTTATGGTAAGCGAACTGTTTCTAATGGATTTATGAAGTAAGAAATAAAATTTTTATAAAGTATTGACGTATGGGTGGTTGTATGGTATGATATGGATAAGAAGAAATTTGAGAGAAGAAAAAATTGAGAGGTGGAATTTGAGTGCAAATTTTAAGGTTTGGATTAGTAAATACGCTTTAACTAAAGGGATTTATGAATTAGAAGTAAAACGCTGTGTTAATAGCATTCGTGATAAAGATGAATCCGACATGGTTGAAATTAGAAAAAATGGTTTTACTAGTTACTTTCATGGAGAGGGCAAAGAATGGCACCTAACTAAAGAATCTGCAATTGTGAGAGCAGAAGAAATGAAATTAAGAAAGATTGAATCTGTTAAAAAACAACTCAATAAGTTAGAAAAGTTAAAATTCTAAAACCATAAATTACCTCGAACGACGTATTTTAAAGACTATGGAAGGAATGATTGTAAATGAATAAAACAGCTTACCTTTATCTTCGAAGCATTGAGGAAATCCCAAAACCTGTCCTATCAGCAGAAGATTTGAAGGATAAGTCAGATAGAACCCTATTATACGGTTATACGTGCGATAGAGATACTTGGCATGTATATTTAGAAGATGGTAAAATCTATACAGTTGTTTATAATGCTAGAGAAGATGAGATTAAACTTAACATTGTTCCTATAAATGAGAATAAGGATTTTGTGCCGAATAAGAGATTATATCCTGCAAAATGTGATTATCTTTTTTGCAAACTTCTTAAGGAGCATGGGGTTAATTTACCTTTTACAACATGGGAAGATGTAGTTGAAAAGCAAATATGTTATGGTAAAACATTGTCCGATAAAGATTAAGACTTATGGGAGGAAAATAATATGAACTTAATAGGTGTATCTTTAAAATTAACAGATCAAAAATTAGAAATAGAAGTGGCGAGATTACCAATTATTAAAGAAACTGATAAAGTTATTAAACTTAATAGTAATAGCGAACTGGTTTTTGATTGTTTTGTTAATATACCAAAAGACAAAATAGGAATTGTTCAAAAGGGTAGATTCAGTGAAAGTGTTGGTGGTTTCGAAAGAAAGTTGTGGGATACAGATGATTCTCCTGAAAATGAACAAAAAATGATTGAACATTTAAAGATTTGTGCAAGAAATGAAATGGAAAGACGTAAATATACTTTTAACAAAATGCTAGAAAATTTAAATAGTCGATGAAATTATTCATTTAATTGATGAAAGAGAGGTTATTAAAAATGAGTGTTGTTACAACATATGATGAAAAACGAGATGAATTAAGGTTTCAATTAAGTAAATGTTTAACATTGGCAAGAGAGATGTTAGATGAGAATATTTGGGGTTTTGAAGAAATGAAAAGTGATTACGCCACTGATTTGTATGTAGCAGTAAAAAAAGCAAAAGACTTGGTGTAAAAAATATGCTCATAAAAACCTAATATAATTATTTCAATCATATCTATATCATGTTAATATAATTATATTAGGTTATATCCAAAGGGAGGAATTACATAAAATGATCAGACATGTAGGATTCGCTTGTATGAGTAAAAAATGCAATACAAAATATCAAATATTTAGATTAGCATCATTTAGTGAATACAGATTAAAACAAACAATTGCTCATAATCTAAAAGAAACTGAGCGTACAATCCAACATTGCATTTCTGAAGGAATTAAATTATTCAGAATCAGTTCTGATTTAGTTACATTTGTTACTCATGAAATTATGAAAGATATTGATTATATGTCTTGGATGCAATCTGATTTAAAAAGGATTGGTGATATAGCAAAAAATAATAATATGATATTGTCAATGCATCCTTCTCAAATGTGTGTATTATCAAGCAATAAAGATGAAGTTGTAAATAATTCTATCAAAGATTTAATTTATCATTATGATATTCTTAATGCTATGGGCCTTGATGATTTTAATATTATAATTCATGCTGGTGGAGTTTATGGGAATAAAAGTGAAGCAATGAAGAGATTTATTAATGTTTTCAATAGTTTGCCTTTGGAATTGAGAAATCATATCTTGCTAGAGAATGATGACAAAAGTTATACTGTAAGTGATGTAATGAGAATACATCGAGAAACTGGAGTCAGAGCTGTGTTAGATATACATCATATGTACTGCAATAATGATGGTACAGAATTAGATTTAGAAGCCATATTTGCTACTTGGAAGGATGGTAGAGTACCTAAGATTCATCTTAGTTCACCAAAGAGTATTGAAGCGTTTAGAAGTCATTCTGACATGATTGATTATGAATATTGTAGAGAGTTTTTTGAGAAGTATAAGGGATTAGAATTTGATGTAATGATTGAGGCAAAAGATAAGGATTTGGCTGTAGAGAAGTTTGTTGAGGATTATAGGAGAGTGATATGTGAGTGATTAAAAAGTTATAATTAAAAAGGAGGAAATATTATGGAAAAGAATTATCATTGCAATCGCTATAAATGTCAAGATGAAAGATTAATCCCAAGAGTTCAAATATCAAAATATATGCGTAATATGTCATTAGAATATCCCAATGATGAGCAATTATTAAATGATTGGAAAGAATACTATAAGGCAATGTGTAATGATATTAGAAGGTCTTGGAACATTGAAGGAATTATTGCAACTGCATATTCTAAAGAAGAAAATGCAGTTTATGTTTATGAATTTCCTGTGAAAGCAGACGATACTATATTTTCACCTAAAATACAATGGGATGATGAAATTAAAAGATATTATATCGAAATGTAGATTATCATCCTATAAATGTGTGGTTTGAAGGGAGGAAATAAACCATGTTGTATTTTGCTTTAGGTTTAATAGTTGGATTATTAGCATTTAATTTGGTATGGTTAGTTAAAATCGAAATGAAATTGCCTTAAAGATGATGGAAGGAGGAAATTGTTTTGATTCAAAGAAATATTACTTATTTTGGTCAACAAATTATTGTAGCTTGTGATGAGAAATGTAATAAAGCATGGGGTATAAATAATAGGCCAAAAATTCAATTCGATGATAATAATGAAGATGATTATGCTTACTTGTCAGATGATGAATTAAATGAAGCTCCTATTGATCCTGGAACTTATGAGGGATTTGAAATGAGTGGAAAACCAGAAATAAAAGAAGAAAGGTTAAATAAATGGTGTATTAGAGAATGTGAGAGAAGCTATAGAGGTCAATTGCCTATTGAATTGAAAGATTTTAGTAAGAAGATTTATAATATTCCATCGTTGCATATAGTCAATGAAGTATCTAAAATGGATTATTCTGTTTGGATAACTTTAGACAATAAGCACTTAAAGATATCTGAAATGACTACAGATCATATTAAGAATTGTATTAAAATGATCAAGCGCAGTAAATTTTTAGATGTCATGGAGCGTTATGATACAGTTCCAGAACCACCTCCAAGATATGTTGTTGATTATGACCAATACAAACCATATTTAAATATTTTTAAGAATGAATTAGAAACACGTTGAAAAGTGATTTAAAAGGAGGTTTATAAATGGATAAAGACGATTTAATGTTTATGAGAAGGTCTACTTGGTGCAAGACAAAAGGAGAGTTATTATCAATTCTTGAATATTATATGAGTTCAAGAGATGGTAAGCAAGAAGAAGAAAATTTTCAAATAATGTATCGAAAAATACATGAGTTTATTAAGTGGATGGATGAAGAAAGTCCAATAGCATGAATGTCTAGTTTCGAGGGATATACTTTATATAATTGGTACAATATGTTATATTATATACATACTGTTGCTTCTGTATATTTAGTGAGTAAAGTGAGAAGGGGATATTAAAATCGATTTTAAAAGTGGAGATGTTGTTCTATTAAAAAGCGGAAGTCCTGCAATGACTATAGAAAGTATAGGGGTATACAGTGGTGCAACTAAAGCAATATGTATTTGGTTTGATGGAGCTAAAAAGTATAGCGATTCATTCGAGTTGCCAACTTTAGAAATATATGAATAAATAGTTATATTATACAGAAGTAACAGTTTGTATAATATTATATTTAAAGGAGTGAGAAATTAAATGGATTTTAAAGAAATTGTTGATAGATTTATATTAAAACGAGGGATTAAGGCAGTAGTCAAAAGCATAAAAATAGAAGGTGATAAATGTGACATATTTTTAATGGGTGGATTCAGTACCAGTTTGGAATTGGTTGGTGATGTATTATATAAAGATGATAATTTTTATTGTAAAGTGGAAAATCTGTTTGTATAAACAAGGAATTGAAAGGAGAATTATTATGCATTGTAAATTTTGTCAAGAGAAAATGGAATTTGATTCATCAGAGGGTATTGGGCACAGTGAAGTTCATCATTATGAGTGTATTATGTGTGAATCTAGCGTTACAGTTCATGAAAATGGCGAAGAGGATACGTGGGAGTCTGGTGAAAAGTGATACATTAAAACGAGGATATAAAAGGGTAAAAGGAGCGAGGATAATGAAAGAAATTGAACTTGAAAAATATTTAAGGAATCATAATTTTCCTGATAGCAATCTAAAAGTTAAAATAAATGATATGTTTTACGGGGTTAGAAAATGGTGATCAAATAATTATTGAAGCAGAATAAATCTAAGAATTGAATGGAAGGGATGATAATATATGCTTTGTGAAGCGTGTGGTTATTCACACAATATGTATGAATTAAAGATGCCATTTTTACAATTATCATTTGTTACAGAAGATAATAAAGAAGTTAATGTCTATAGTGGAGTGTATAATGATGGGAGATATTCTAAGCAACTCATCTACCTATATAGATGTCCTAAGTGTAAATCAATTGTAAGCGAGTGAAACTTTGATTAGATGGGAAGTTAGGAGGTAATTATGGATAAATATATTAAAGAACTGGAACAAAAAACCAATATAGATTTAACCGAACGAGAGCAAATGATTTTTAAATATGCTTATATTTGTGGAAAGCAAGAATTAGAAAACACTAATTCAACAATAACTAAAGTTATCAATAAAATAGTTGGTGGGTTTAGAGATTTTAGTTTTAGAGACAGCACGAATTCTTTAGCAAAAGACTTGAATCTAAACTGCAAAATTGATTATGTAGCTACACTATTTAGATTTCCATGTAATAGTGTGGAATATAGAATTACATTAAAAGGCAAGAAGTCAGACATTGATATGTTTTGTCAAAGTATTTAATATGTTTAACGAAGGAGGAATTAATTAAATGAAACTACTTAAATATTCTCACTCAAAAACATTTCATTATGATAATGCCGAAGAAAGATTAAATCATATCAAAGAAATGGAACAAGATGGTTGGGCTTGTGGTGGTCAGGTTAAGGAGTTTATAGGCAATTTATGGTTTAAAGATGATGTAGAGGATGAAAGTAAATATTATTATGTTGGTAGATTTTATAAAGAAGAGAGGGAATAATTATATGGCTGAATTTTGTATTGATTGCTTCAAGGAATTATTATTCAATGATTATGAAGATAGTCAAATTATTCTATCTGATAATTTGGATATATGCGAAGGGTGCGCTGAATTTAAACGTGTTGTGATTAGGATAATTGATTGATATACTCATTTAAACTATAAATAGGAGGAATAATTATGTCTAATTGGAAGGAACAACTTAAAAAAGTAGAACAATGTCCACAAAGACAAGATTCTTTGATTGATCAGATGCAGGATTTACATTATATTGCTAATAAATTTGGTTTTTATGATGCAGCAGATTCAATTAAACGAAGATTTATGGAGAAAAGATGTACTATTGGTATGGATTATAAAAAATGCTCATCGATAGAGTACGGCCAATCATGTTTAGATTGTGTGAATTTTAAATAATTTTCCATTTGCTTTCTAATCCATATTATGTTATACTATAATCAAGAAATAAAATATTAGGAGGAAATTGAATGTCATCAGGAGAAGGAATTAAAAGTTTTGTGCATAGACAAGCATTATCGACAATATATAAAATCATTTGTAAGCAGGATACTCCTAAGAAAATTAAATCTGATGCGCCGGAAGAAATACATAATTGTCCCAATTGTAATAGTAAGAAGACTAATGAAGTCAGTAAAACTACTCGATTTTGTTTATCTTGTGATTGTGAATTCGACAAGAATGGTAATGTTTATAGTATTTTGTATAATGGTGATCTTGTGGATCATCATGTGAATGAATTTATTAATTGTGGATAGAAAGGAGAAATAATATTATGATATTCATTAGTGGTGACACTCATGGAAGTATGGGCCTGCCAAGATTTAATATGAAAAACTTCCCTCTTCAAAAAGAACTGACTAAAAACGATTACATGATAATTTGTGGTGATTTTGGACTTGTATGGAATGGAGACAAGGAAGAAGAATATTGGTTAAACTGGTTACATAAGAAAAATTATGTTAGTTTATGGATAGATGGAAACCATGAGAACCATTCAATGCTAGATAAGATGCCAGTCTCAATATGGAATGGTGGTAAGGTACATTTTATTAATGACAGTGTTATCCATTTAATGCGTGGACAGGTATTTAATATCAATGGCAAAAAGATATTTACTTTTGGTGGAGCTGATTCAATTGATAAAGGGAATAGGACTGAAGGCAAATCATGGTGGAAAAGAGAAATGCCATCTAATGCTGAGTATGAAGAAGGTATGAGCAATCTAGATAAGTGTGGTTGGAAAATTGACCTTATTGTTTCGCATGATTGTTCTCAGAGTGTTTTTGAGAAGTTAATGGCAGGATTATACGTAAAGAGTTTAACATCAATTAACAAGTATTTTGAGGTATTAGAAGAGAAATTGGACTATAAGCAATGGTATTTCGGCCACTATCATGAGGATAGGTGGATTGATGAGAAACATAGGTTGATTTATAATGATATTGTGATGTTATAAATAAAGGAGTGAAATAAATGGAATTGACAGATGAAGAATCATTGCAATTAACAATGGAAGATAAATTAAAATTAGTTGCAGATCATTTTGAAAATATGACTGATGAGGAATTTGAAAATGAATGTGGACATCTTTTCATTGAAGAAGGAAGCATAGAGAGTCCTTGGCATCCCTCTAAACAAAATAGTTTTTATCTATGTTGGTATTGTGGTAAAGATGGTAATGCTCATTTATGTACTGATGGAATGGGTAGAGGGTTTTGTCCTGATTGTAGAGAAAGAGCAGAGAAGGAATTTTTGGATTGGGAGAATCCTAAAGAGAGGGAGAGTTAGGTTTGTGGGAGATATTTTTTAAATTATTATTATTTATAATTATAGGTTTTGTTTTGTCTTTTGGTGGATCATATTTTATATGTTATTCAAATATAAATGTTTTTGTATTCGCAATTGTTGTATCAATAGGTGGATTCATAATGTATAAAGCAGGAAGAAGTCTTATAAGTTAAAAAAAATATTTTATCGAGCTTAAATCAATAAATAATTATTGACAAATTACTATAAACATGTTATTATTTACTTGTAAGAAATAAATAATTAAAAAGAAAGAGGGAGTTTAAAAATGAAAAAACTTAAAGTTACATGGAAAGGTATTACCCCATTAATTATGCACTCAAACCAAGGAGTTAACCCACTTCATCCTCTAACTAAGGAACTAAAGAAATATACGGGTAAGAGAACAAAAACTGACGAAGATCATGAAATGATTGCAGACTTAGAATGGGAATGTGGTCTGTATTGGAAGGATAATATGGGAACTTTTATGCCAGCAGAAAATGTAGAGGCCACAATTAGAAATGGAGCTAAGTCTATTAAGAAAGGCACAGCTATTCAGAAATTCTTATCAGTTGAACCGTTATACATACCTTTTGCATATGGTGAAAATCTTACCAAAGAACAATTGAAAGCAGATTTAAAGTATAGAGATGTTAGAGTTATGAAAGTAAATAATGCTTCAATTTTAAGAACTAGAGCAAGATTTGACACATGGCAAGTTACATTCTTTGTAAATTATGAAGAGTCTCAAATTGATCTAGAAGCTGTAATTCAAAGCATTGATTTTGCAGGGAAATATGTAGGACTGTGTGATAGTAGACCTAAGTATGGACAGTTTGTAGCTGTAGTCGAAGAAGTAGAGTAAGATATGATTTTTAGGTTCTGTTGGGTTGGGGCGAGTTAAGATGGGATAGGGCAAGCTACGATAAGTTAAGCAATATATGCTACGTTACGTCGAGATAAAATGCGTTATGATAAGTTTGGCCGAGTTAAGTTGAGCAATATATGTTCAGTTTCGTTGAGTAGGGTTTGGGTGGGTTTGGATATGCTTTGATGAGTATTTTAGGTTCAGTTTCGCTCTGTTGCGTTATGATTGGATGGGATAAGTTCTGTTATGTATTTTAAGTTGGGATATGATTAGATATGTTCAGTTGCGTCTTGAATGTGATGAGTTTGGTTTTGTTAGGCATTTTAGGATCAGTTGTGTTGAGATGGGTTTCGTTGAGGTACGATACGCTGTGATTTGATAGGCATTATGGGCAAAATAAGAATAATAAAGGAGATATAAGAATGAATGAATTAGTAAATAAAAAAGAAAAATGGGAATTACTATTTGAGTATATTGTAAAAATGGATTATGACACTACGATATTACATAGTGAAATTGAAGAGGTTATTAAAGAAAGTCAAAATACACCTAAATATTATTCTATTATTGGTAAAACAAAAAAGAAATTACTTGAATCAAGTAAAACTATTAAATCCTTAGCAGGTCAAGGATATTCAATTGTTAATCCAGATGAATATACTGATATGTCTTTAAAACATATTAAGAGTGGTTTTAATAAGATTGATAAAGGGTATCAAGTATTACAATATGCTCCTGTTAATGAAATGTCAAAAGAGGGATTGGAGGCATTTAGGCATGTTTCTGATAGAGCAAAAACACTTCATGCTATGCTTGCTGGAGGATGTACAGAATTAAAATTGTTAAATAAAAAGAAGAGTAAATTGGTATTAAGTAATAGTTTTTGATTAAGATAAGCATTTTGGGTTTGGTTTAGATATGTTGGTTTGAGTTAAGTTGCGATGAGTTGTGTTAAGTTAGGTATTTTGAGTTAAGTATTTATAAATCTTTAAAAAATTAAGGGACAGTTGATTATGTTTGTAATGGTGATGATTTATGCTATGGTTTATAAGTTATTATTGGTGTAAAGGAGAGGTTAGTATGAAGAAATCAGTTGAATTTATAGGTAAGCCCACAGGAGATGGAGAATGTTTTTGTTGGGAAGTAGATGAAGAGAATTTTATGAAGGCAACGAATGAAGTACCAGATGAGATTATGGATTATATTGGTGGAAAATATTCGCATAAAGATGGGAAATTTATTGGAGGCAAATTAATGGTTTATCCCAATAGTATTTTTTCAGAAATGTATCTTGACAATGAAGAAATATATAGACATAAAATTCAAAAGAAAATCAGGATTAAAATTAGTTTTGAAGAATTAGATTGAAAATCAAATTTTAAAGGATGTTTAAATTAAACTTGACTTATTATGCTAAATTGTGGTAGTATGAATATAGAAATAAATATTTCAGGAGGAAACAAAATGATTTGGTTAAATAACAAACTATTAGATTTTACTACATTCCCAAATGGGGAAACAAAACTCAATGAACAACAAATTAATGAGATTTTAGGAGGTGTTAATAATTCGTTAACTACATTTAAGTATCAATCAGATGCAGACTTGATTAAACTATTGTTCTTAAAGAAATATCTAGACCAATTAAAAATAAATTGTAATCTACATATCATGTACATGCCATACAGTAGAATGGATAGATCGGAAGGAGGTTCAGCATTTACACTAAAATATATTGCAGAATTTATTAATAATTTAGGGTTTGATTATATTCATGTATTGGAACCACATTCTGATGTAACTCCTGCATTATTAAATAATTGTAAAAGTAGATTCCTATCTGTAGATATTTTTTATGATATTAAAGACAAAATTAATTTCAATGATGATACTGATTATGTTTATTTCCCAGATGCTTCGAGTGAGAAACGTTATAGTAAAATGATTGGCGTTCCAAATCAATTAGTTGGATTTAAACATAGAGATTTTCAAACAGGTAAAATTACTAGTCTTCAAGTTTTTGGAGATGTTAAGAAAAAAGGATTTAAAGTAATAATGTTGGATGACTTATCAAGTTATGGAGGAACATTTTTGCTTGGTGCAAAACAACTTAAAGAACTTGGAGCTTCTGAAATTTATCTTGTTGTTGGACATTGCGAGGAATCAATTTACAAAGGCGATGTATTTAAAACAGACTTGATTGATAAAGTTTTCACTACAGATACTATTATGAATGAATCATTAAATGATAAAATTGAAGTATATAAAATTATGAAAGAAGGTAATTAAGTCATGAGTAAAGTATTCCTTGGCGGTACTTGTAATAATAGTATATGGAGAGACAAATTAATTCCAATGCTTAATATTAACTATTTTAATCCAGTTGTAGAGGATTGGACTGAAGAATGTATGATAGAAGAGCGTAGACAACGTGAAACATGTGATTATTGTTTATATGTAATTACTCCGTCTATGAGTGGAGTCTATAGTATTGCAGAAGTTATAGATGATAGCAACAAACGTCCTGGAAAAACTATATTTTGTATATTAAATTCTGAAGTTCCAATAATTACACAAGTACCAAATCCAATGTGCTATCTTGGAAGTCCTGATATTAATATGTTTATAGATAAAATTAATTATCCAAATGATAAGATTAATTTTTCAATTGGAGAAATGAAATCTTTAAATCAGGTCGGATTAATAGTAGAAAGAAATGGTGGAATGTATTTTAAATCGTTAGAAGAAGTTGCTGAGTATTTAAATAATATGAATAAGAAAGAGGTAAAATAATATGAAAACAAATCCAATGTTAATGACAGATTCGTACAAAATAAGCCACCTCATTATGAGTGAAAAAGGTACAGAAAAAATTTATTCTACATTTACGCCTAGACATTCAAGAATTGAAGGAATTAATGAAGTAGTATTCTTTGGTTTACAAGGATTTATTAAAGATTATCTAATTGATAATTTCAATGAAAACTTTTTCAATGTTGATAAATCAATAGTAGTTGCAGATTATAAAAGAATCATTAAAAATTCTCTAGGAGATAATTGTGCAGATACAACTCATATTGAAGCATTACATGATTTAGGATACCTTCCTATTAAAATCAAGGCAGTAAAAGAAGGCACATTGATTCCAATGAAAGTTCCTGTGTTTACAATTGAAAATACTAAAAAAGAGTTCTATTGGTTGACTAATTTCTTAGAGACATTGATTTCCGCAAATATGTGGAAAGTAATTACTGCAACAACAATTGTAAAGAAATATAGAGACATTTGTGAAAAGTGGGCTGAGAAAACATGTGATAGTAAAGATCATATTCAATGGCAATGTCATAATTTTAGTTATAGAGGTATGAGTGGTCATGAAGATGCAGTAACTACAGGAGCAGGACATTTATTATATTTTACTGGTAGTGATACGATTCCAAGTATTCAATATTTAGAGCAATATTATGGTGTTAATGTGGAAAAGGAATTAGTTTCAGCAAGTGTGTTAGCAACGGAACATAGTATTCAATGTGGATATCAAGATGATTTGAGATATTTTAAGAGAATGATTACTGAAGTTGCCCCTAGTGGAATTGTAAGTATAGTTAGTGATGGGTATGATTATTTTAATGTCTTGGGGAATATTTTACCTTCATTGAAAGATGATATTATGAGTAGAAATGGTAAGTGTGTCATTCGTCCTGATTCTGGAAGTCCAATAAAGATTATTTGCGGTAATGTGATTGTTGAAGATTTAACCAATGAAGAATATTGTGATAATCTGGAAGATTGCAAGGAAATTATGTTGGAGAGAATAATTGACGATATAAGAAATGATACACCTCATGGAGAACATGGTATTTCTAGGCAAGATGCAATTTTTAAATTTCAAGATAAGCATTATGAAATTGTTATTGAAATTGATTGGAATAGACATGATAAACAATATTATTATATTGATGGTGCTAATGTTCATATTTGTAAAGAAGTAAAATTAACTATAGAGCAAAAGGGTTCTGTAGAAGCATTATGGGATACCTTTGGAGGAACTATTAATAGTAAAGGGTATAAGGTACTAGATAGTCATGTGGGCTTAATATATGGAGATAGCATAAGTCCAGAAATTGCAGAAGAAACTTTCAAACAATTAGAAGCAAAGGGGTTTTCAGCAGAAAACATCGTATACGGAGTTGGAAGTTATTCTTTAGGTTATCACACCAGAGACACATTTTCGTTCGCTTTAAAGGCCACTTATACGGTTATTGATGGAGTTGAAAAGTTTATCTTTAAAGATCCTAAAACCGATATTGGTGGAATCAAAAAATCTCAAAAAGGAATGGTTGCAGTAGTTGATGGTGAAAATGGTATCTATTTGGTTGATGGATTAAATGAAATGGAAAAAGATGCAATTGATATTATTGATTTACTTGAAGATGTATTTATTGATGGAAAATTAGTAAGAGATGAAAGTTTAGCAGAAATTAGAGCGAGAGTTTTGAAATAAGATTTAGAAAGTGGAGTAAATGGAAGATATATGGAGATAAACGAAGTATATCTTCCTGATAAAGATTTGGATGTGATATTTTTTTATGGAATGTCCATATTGTAGTTATGAATTAAAATGCACAGATTACTATGGTAAGCGTCAAGTAGCAGAACATTATTGGTCGTACCCTCAATCTTGGATAGAGAAAGAGGGAGATATTTTCAAATGCGATAATGAAGAGTGCGACATGTATCAAGAAAGTTTTTATACTGATTCAAGAGATGAATTACATGAAGGTTATCCATGTTAGAAAAGGAGTAAATAATGATAAACAACATCCCATGCCCTTACTGTAAAAGTAAAGACACAAATATAAAAGAAGTAATTTGGGTGTCTTTTAATCAAGAAAATGAAGGACTTGTAGAAATTATGCAATATTGACTGAGTTTAAGTATGAAGTTATTAGTCAGGATTATCAAGATAAAGAATTGATTTTTAGAGATTGATAGGAGATTTAATTATGGATTTAAGAATGTATATATTAGTTAATGAAGATATTGAAATCAATAAAGGAAAACTTGCAGGTCAAGTCGGACACGCAGTAGCAGTATATTTTTATAATTTTATGATTGATGAGAGTAAGGAATACGATTCAACTATTGAATTATATATGACGAATTATCAAAAGAAAATTATTCTTTATGCTCCGCAATCAAAATTAGAGGAATTAGAAGTTAAAGGTTATATCGCTATCAGAGATAGAGGATGGACGGATTTAGAACCTAATACATTGACATGTATTAATATGGGAATTATCGATTATGATGATTTTCCAAAAGAATTAAATTGGTTAAAAAATTTAAAGTTATGTAGATGAGTTATCAATTCAAAGAATAGTTTGATCGGAATAGGAGTGTTTAATTATGTGTGAGAATAATAAAGAAGCAAAGCATATTACGATTAATATTTTACCTCAAAGTCCTGTTGCTTGGTTTTTCATAATGTGGATTGGAATATTTTTTGCTTGTGCATTGGGAGGAAAATAAATAATGACAAAATATGAAACAATGTGTGACACATACAAACATAAGCAATTGGTCAATAAGTTTATGAATAAAGTTATCCAGAAATTAGGTGAAAGAGCAATCAATCATGATAATTCAAAACTAGAGGACTTTGAAGCAGATATTTTTGCTCAACATAATTCAAAATTGGCTGGTTGCACCTATGGAAGCGAAGAAGATAAAAAGACTCTTGAAGAACTTAAAGAAGCATTAGATCATCATTATGCAAAAAATAGACATCACCCCCAACATTGGCCTAATGGAATTAAAGATATGGATTTAGTAGATTTAATTGAAATGGTTTGTGATTGGAAAGCATCGTCATTAAGACACAATGATGGAAATATTCTTATTGATATTGATAAAAATCATGATAGATTTGGTTATTCTTGTGATATGGCAGGGATATTTAAGAATACTGTTAAAATGTTTGAGTAGAAAGGAGAATTAAATTGATTAATGAATTTAATCCAAAATTTCAAGATGGAGAAAAAGTATTATTAGATGGTAAAATTGTCACGGTAAATGAATGGGGTTATACACTGAAACAAGCTAGATATACTTATACTATAATTGAAAATCCTGCAACATTTTATTTTGAACATGAATTAAAGAAGTTGTTGGTTTAGAACAAGTCTTTTGTCTTGTTGTATTAAAGAAAGGAGAGTGATTAAATATGAAACCAATATTCAAATGTGATTTCTGTACTATGTTACTCCCAAAAGAAGAAATGGAAATCCATGAAAAAGTTTGTGATTATAATGTGATAAATAAAACTTGTTTGACTTGTAAAAATGCTAGAATGAGAGATGGGAGATTACAATATTGCAGAGTAGGAGAGCAAATGAATGTACAACATGGGTTTATAATTAAGATTTATCCGGTTGTAGGTTGTGATAAGTGGGAATTTGGGATTCCGAATGATATTAAGGGGATTTGAGGTGGATAGAATATGAATTTACTAGGTGGTAGAGCAGGATACAATAATGTAATGTTTGAATCAGAAACTCATACTTCAACAGCAATAAGAAAAGGCAATAATATTATTGTAAATAAAATACTCAAAGATGATAAGCAAAATATTTTAGAGAATTTTCTTTACAGAATACCTTTTGCTAGAGCATATTGGATTATATTAAAATTAATTTTTACAAAATTTGGTTTGTTATTATTGGCACTAAGTCTTATTTATTCTTATGGTCTATACAATTTTGAACCAAGCAGTCTACAAAACAGTAACTATCATAATTTCATTATATTGCCTATTTTTATGTTGTTATTTAATAAATGTAGTAAAACGAAATATTATCATGGAGCAGAACATAAAGTGGTAAATGATTACGAAATAAATGGTAAAGTGTCGATTGAAACATCAATGAATCAAAGTTGTGTAAATGATAATTGTGGAACTAATTTGTATATTGGATTAATTATAATTAGTGGATTATTAGTTTCATTAGTTCATTCTGGAGCAATGTTATTAGGATGGGGAATTACATATGAAGTAATGAGATCTGATAATAGGATTATTAAGTGGTTTGTTAAGCCAATTTATTTTGTAGGAAGTTTATTGCAGAAATATATTTTCACAAAGGAACCAAGTGTGGAACAATTAGAGGTTGCTATTATGGCATTTAAGGGGTTAGAGGAGGAAAATAAATGTTAGGTAAATATCTTAAAGACCTTGGTATATTAGAAGACAATACTCCTCAAGGTTGGAATAAAGATGATTCAAGGCAAGAACGATGGATTAAAGAAAGAGAAATATATGGTTTTGATGAAAAAGAAACTTGGTCAATGGACTTCACATTTAAACTATGGTTATATGAAAGATTATCTATGTACAATGAAAAGGACTGACGAGCAGAAAGAAAAAGTAGAAGATATAGTTAATATATTTGCATTGTGTTTGCCTAGTTTATGGTGGTAAAGTATTAGAATGTAAGGGGGTGATTAGAATGTAGAAATAAAAGTTTTGTTGGACAACGTATATTATCCAAGCTGTGGGGAATAATAATTATCACAAGGTTAAATAAGAAGGAGTGATAATTATTATGCAAAATGTAATAAATAATGTTCAACAACCACAACAATTTAATCGAGGAGAGATATGGTTAGTTGATCTAGGAGAAGGCAAGGGATCTATCCAAGGAAAATTGCGTCCATGCATAATTGTAAGTAATAATATGGCAAATCGCTACAGTCCAGTTGTGCATATATGTCCAATTAGTTCTATCGGCACGAAGTCAAAATTACCAACTCACAAAAGCATAAATAAAAACTCTTCAGGACTATTAAGAGATTCTATTGCTCTCTGTGAACAAGTTATGTTAGTTAACAAAAATGAAGATATATTTTTGAAGAAAGTTGGATATTGTAATTCTGAAACTATGGAACGTATAAATCAAGGTATACTTATTCAATTCTCAATAGGTCAGAAAGATAAGAATATTGTGTATGCATAAATAAAAGGAGAAGGATGTTTATTGAAAAATATAAAGTTATTAACAATTGGCAAAAAGGTGTTGCTAATTGTTAATAACTAAAACCGTAAAAATGAAATGGAATGCAAGTATTAAAAAATATTATGAACAAAGAGATTATATCTTTACAAAAATGGGCAATGAATTCGAAGTGAAAGTAGAGGATTTACCTCATAGTTCACACGCATTAGTCGATATTCAGTGTGATGGTTGCGGAGAAATTATAAAAAATGTCATATGGCGACATTATATAGATTTAAGACATGAGGGTGAAAAATATTATTGTATAAAATGTGCCATAAAACTGTTTGTGAGTGAAAATGGAAGAATTACAAAATTAAAAAATAGTAAATCTTTTTATCAATGGTGTTACGATAATCTCCCTAAAGAATTGGCAGATTGGATATTATCTAGATGGGATGATGCAAAAAATATAAAAAATGGGAAAGTATTAAGCCCTAATGATGTAAGCTTTAGTTCCGCAGGTTTTAATAAAAAAGGTTATTGGTTTAAGTGTTTAGAACATCCAGAACATGAAAGTGAATTAAAAAGTATTAGTAGTTTTACAAATGGACAAAATGGAAGTCTTGATTGCAATATGTGTAATATGGTTGTGACAACTCATCCACATTTAATTAAGTATTTGGTAAATAAAGAAGATGCAAATAAACATTCTTTTGGATCAAATCCAAAAATACCTATGAAATGTCCAGATTGTGGATATGATAAAAATTTAAATTTTAGCACCTTAGTAGTACATGGATTTGCTTGCCCTAGATGTTCCGATGGTGTGAGTTATCCAGAGAAGTTCTTTCTATCTTTTTTAGAACAATTACATCTAAATTTTAAATCTCAATTGAGTAAAATAACTTTTAAATGGTGTGGTGGATACAGATATGATTTTTACATAGAAAAATTAGATAAAATTGTCATTGAAATTCAAGGAATTCAGCATTATGAAGAAATAACAGGTAATTGGAAAGTTTCATTAGCAGAAGTTCAGGAAAATGATTTTGATAAAGAGTGGTTAGCGAGAACAAACAATATTAATAATTACATAATAATCGATTGTAGAAAGTCTGAGTTAGAGTGGATAAAGAATAGCATAATGAGGTCTAGATTGCCCATATTACTTAATTTTAAAGAAAAAGATATAGATTGGTTGAAGTGTCATGAGGCTGGATGTTCAAGTTTAGTTAAAATTTCATGTAATTTATGGAATAGTGGAATTAAAAGGACTGTAGAAATAGCAGATATAATAAAGGTTCATACCTCTACAGTTTCTAGATATTTAAAACAAGGTGTAGAATTGGGGTGGTGTGATTATGATACTAAAGAAGTAATGCAAACAAAAGTTGTTTGTTTAACAACTAATGAAATTTTTAATTCTATAACTGATGCAACAAGTAAGTATAATATAAGGAATAGTGATATTTCATCATGTTGTTTAGGTATACAAAAATCGGCAGGAAAACATCCCGAAACAGGGGAAAAGATGGTTTGGATGTATTACGAAGAATATATTTTTAAAGATAAACAAGAAATAAAGTATATACTACATAGTTCAAGAGATATGAAGATAATATGTTTGACAACAAACAAAGTATTCAATTCTATTGCAAACGCATCAAAAGAATATAATATAAATCGTGTCGGAATTGGAAGATGTTGCAAAAATAAACAAAAAACATGTGGTAAAGATCTTGAGACTGGTGAATTACTTAAATGGATGTATTTAGTAGATTATGAGAATATGATTAAAGATCAAAATAATAAACCTCCGTAGAATACATGATTGTAAATAAATAAATTATTACAAAATAATACAAAGGAGATAATACAATAAATGGTCGAGACACTAATAGCATCGCTCATATTCTCTAAAATATATCTTTACATAAAACTAGGAAAATTCCAAATACATAAAGAATCATACAATATAAAACCAATACTAAAAAGATGGAGTATCTATCCAGTTATATTAATGTCTATATTTTACATCTATCTACAATATACAATAATGAATCAAAATTACTACTTTCTTCAATATCAACACATAATAAAGAATGCTATATTAGGATCATATATGATTCTAGGACTTGATGTTCTATTTAGGCATGAGAAGTATAAAGAGTATATTATCGCTTGTTGTAGTCTCTTGTGTGGATTTGTATTGAATTATATTGTAATGTACTTTAATCATGGGATGATGCCTATTTTCCCAGATGTATCTTATTCAACTGGTTACACTCAGTATGATATGATTATGAATGCTTCTAAGTTTAATGATTTTCATGTTTTAGGTGATCATATGACAAATCTAATATTTTTGTCCGATATATTTGATATATTTGGTATGTCAATTTGGAGTATTGGTGATATTTTAATAAGAATATTTGCTTTTATAATAGTTTACTGTTCAGTCAAAGAAATTAATAAGGTATATATGAATCAATAAATAAAATAATACTTGCGTTACACCTTGTCTTATGGTATACTTATTACAGGTTAAGAAATGAATAAGAAAGAGGTAATACATATGCAAGGTGTAACAAATGCTTTATTGAACATGGTTCTTATATCCTTACCTGAAGAAATATTTGTAACATGTATGACATTAATATTGTTCAAAAGATTTGATTTACTTGACATAAGAATGTGGAGAATAAATATTAAGTGGATTATAATACCTTCATTGCTGATGGCAATGTGTATAAGTATTTTTAAGTATATTATAATTTTGCCTAAATTATTAACATCAATAATCTCATTAATAATATTTTGGTTGGCGATTATTTACATAATAAGAATTACTGAAATAACTCAAGAAAATAAACTAATATTTAAAACCATAGTTTACTCAATGATTACTCTAATAATAGTCAGTTTAATTGAATTAGCTTATATGCCACTAACGTTTTCATTGTTAAAAATTCCTTATGAATATTTTAATCAAAATATTTCTTATATGTTTTTACTAGTAATTCCTTCTAGAATTTTAGAATTCTCAATAATAATATTTTTTATAGTTAAGATGAATGAACAAGTAAATATCAAATTGTACAATTTAGTGTTCAAAAATAAACCATTAACCAATATGATAATTTTTATAATATCTTTCTTAACACTATTTACAATTTATGTTGTGAAATTGATAGGATATAATAATATCTTAAGCACATTGCCAATTTGGGAACAAATATTATCAATAGGATTCATTCTAAGTCTACCAACTATATTTCTTATGGTGTTGTGGTATATGATAAATTGTGTAGTCGGTATAGAAAAACGTATACAGCAAACGCAAGAAAATCTTATTGATTAAGATGATTAAGGCATTTGTTATATAAATAAATTCTTGGAAAGGAGGTGACATTAACATGAAGAAAGTATATATTGTTCTTGCTGGATTAGTATCTATGTTAGCACTATTTACATCAAATATGGCTTCTTGGGCGTTTTCTTATCAACCAAAAGATCCTAAATGTCTAAATAAATAATTTTAATCACTTTTACATATAGGAGAGGACTTCGGTTCTCTCCTATAACCATAATATAAATTAATAGACAATTGAAAATAATTATGTTGACATATCCATACATAATAAGATATAATTATACTATCAGTTAAAGAAAATTATTTTATATCTTATTAAATATGAAAAGGATGTGCATTATTATGTTCAACAAATTATTTGCCAAATCAACTAATACCACCAACACTGAGGTAAATGCCAAAAAGGATTTTAAGAAACTAGCTAGTTTAATTATGCTTGCTAAAGGAACCCATAGGACAATCAATAATTTTGGAGCAGACTGCAAAATTGAAGGAGGGTACATAGAACTTATCGTTCGTGAAAAAATAAATGTTTATCCGAACGTTCAAACCCTCAATGTTTTCGCAAATAATTCAGAAGGTAGGGTTTCGTTGCAGGATCTAAAAATAGCATGTGGATACTCTTTATATGCAAATAATGATTTAGAGCAAATAAAAAATATTCGTGTCAGAAGAGGAGATTTTTGTTTCGCAGACTTTGGTGACAAAGGGATAGATAGTGAAGTAGGCGGCCCAAGAATGGTGCTTGTGGTGCAAAATAATAAGGGGAATGCTTGCTCTAGCAACTCTATTGTCATAGCGATGACAACTAGATCCAAAGCTAAGATGCCGACTCACGTTTTCGCAAGCAGTAAAGAATGTAATATCCCACAGGACTCTATTATATGTTGTGAATTACCAAACACAATATCAAAAAGAAGATTAATAGGAAAGAATGGAGTATTTCAAAAAGTCGCTGAATGTCCTTCAAATATAATGTTGAAAGTTGAAATTGCCCTTATGAAATCTGAGGGTATTTTAGAATTACATGTAAACGAAGAGGAAGCAATAGAGACTTTGAAAAATCTAAATAAAGTTAAACCAATCAGACAGAATATACAAGAAAATAATTATACTAGTGTAGGGCAACAGGTGGCTTATGCATGATAAAAGAAAGGAAGATTAAATAATTTAATGAGTTTTATAGAATTTGTATCAAATCATTCTGCTAAGTGGTTAGCAAAAAAAGTACCTAATGATAAATATCCTACCGTAGAAGATCAGATTGAGGTTTTCACATATGGTTTCATGGTAGTTTGGGGTGCTATTTTTAAGGCTATGTTAATGGTATCTTTAGCATCTATTTTTAGCATAAAGCTTCCTACCCTAATAATCGCCTTGACCTTCAGTAGTTTACGTATCATAGCAGGTGGATACCATTTCGGGGAATATAATAAATGTATAACTTTTTCAACCATTCAGTTCATTGGATCAGCATTATTAATCAAATATACACTCCAATATTGGTCATTTATAGACATGTGGTATTTATTCAATTTCTGTGTTGTAATGACAATGTATATAATTTATCGTTATGTACCTAGAGATACACCAAATAAACCAATCACAGAGCCATTAGAAATCAAAAAATTCAAAAGATGGTCATCATATTATCTATTTATATGGACAATCATAATGACCATCTCCCTACTTTTCAATCTAAAGATTATTGTAATTTCAAGTTGTTTTGGATTATTATTAGAATTATTTAGTATAAGCAGAATAGGGCAAATTGTTTATTCTGCGCTAGATTCAAAAATAAAATAAAAAGGAGTGAACACCCATATGCAATCCATAACAAATGCCATCCTAAACACCATATTTGTTGGCCTCCCTGAACAAATGTTCATTGTAATCATCGCATTATCACTTTTAAAAATTAATGATCTACTAGATATTTTAATGTGGAAACGTAGTCTAACATGGATTATGCTCACAGCATTACCAGTAGCAATAATGGCAAATATCTTCAAGTATATTATCATAGTACCAAAACAAAATTCTATATTATCAATTATGTTTCTAATGATAATCTTAATGGAATACATAGTCATCACAAACAGTTTTGACATAAACATATCATTAATATTTAAAACAGCAATCTATACAGTCGGAAGCTTCGTCATTGTAGGAATAATAGAATACGCATACTGTCCACTTCTATTATCGTTATTAGATAAGCCATATAGTTTTTTTAATGATAATGTCATGTACAATATCTTATGGGCCATTCCAATCAAAATTTTGCATCTATGTATTGTTTCCTTAATTCTAGTTAGAAAAAACAGCAAAGTAAAAATTAATCTATTTAGTTCGGTTATCAGAAATAAATTTATTATTAGTGGTTTGTTGTTAGTATTGTCAACTAGAGTTCTAGTGGTAAATTATATGAACAAATTAGTAGAAAACAATAGCATTATAATTAAATTACAATTTATTGATGAACTAATTGCTATTGTTATAATAACATCTATTCCAGTAATATTTTTAACATGGTTACTAATGGTAATTAATCATTATTTATGCAAAGAAAAAACAGCACAAATGGTTTGTGAAAATGTTGGGAATCAAGATTATGAGAATATGATTAATTAAGGTGAGAGATATGATAATCAAGTGTATAAAATAAATTATTTGACATTATGCAATCAATAATGTTATAATGATATAATCATAAATAATAAAACTAATCAGGCATTCTTCTTGACGTATTGGCATATTATATATTATAATAGCATTGCGTATTATTAACCAATACATAGCAACATAACTTGTTGCTGATATGTCAAAAGGAGGAATAAATATTATGAAACAAGATCGTCAAATTCTTGAGGATATTCTTAATTTAGTCATTGAAGATTATTCAAATGACAATCAAATTCAAGAGCAAGTCATAGGCAAATTATTAGAAAGAGGTATACCGAGGGGCAGAACTACAGGTATATTCACTAAAGCAATTCCTTTGGTTTATGTTGAAGAAATTGAACTATGTTTATTTACAAAATATCTTTATGGATACACTCACCGAACAGAAATAAATCCAGATGAGTTCTTTACAGAGATTGAATTGTCTTCTGCTGATTATTACAAAAAACTTGATAAAGAAAAAGTTAAGTATATTTTACTTCATAATGTCGATCAAATAGATGATAGTCAATGGTTATGTACAAAGGAAACTTATCAAAATATTAATCTTTATATGGGTAATGGACTATTAACATATAATCCAAATACTCAAAGACAACTTTTAAAAAGACGAAGTGGAAACAGAATTGTTGAATCTATTAATATTGACAGCAAAAAGGTATCAGAAATTACAGAGTCAATGATAGATGGTTCTTTTTGCACTAATGCTATTATGTGGAACATTCGCAAAATAAATGGACAAGAAAAGTTTAAGTATGATCTTAAAACTAGAACGTTATTAATTGAACCAGATAATGCGTCTACGTTAGTAGACATAATTGATGGTGCAAATAGAACCTGTGGCATGTTAAAAACTGTTGAAATTAAGAATGACATAGATAGGGTTACATCAATTTATATTCACCACGTTACAGAAGAGCGTGCCAATGAAATAATTCGACAAGAAAGTAAAAGTACACAAATTGAAACTGAATGGGTTGATTTTAAAAATACAGCCAATCCAAATATGGAAGTAGCAAAAGCTATTAATTCTAGACAAAGGGCAAACGAAATGTTTAATCGTATAGCCTTAAATGAAAAGGAATTGATTATTGAAAACAAATTAATGACATTTGATACTTTATCAAAATCCATTGAATTTCTTTATGATCTTAAAGAGGAGCCAGTTATTAGAACCGCACAAGTTGAAAATGATATTGTAGAGTTGTTCAATAATATTATTGGACTCAATTATTCAAAGTTTAAAACAGAATTATCTAATACCAAAGAAAATTCATATCTTGCACATAACAACATGTTTATGGGGTATATTATTTTAGGAGATTTATTAAGACAAGAATATGGTGATGACTGGAAACCTAGATTAGTAAAAGTATTAAACTCTTTAGATTTCGATAAATCAAATAAAATTTGGAAAAAAATTGGAATCGAAAATCATGTAAATTTATCTACATTTAAAAAGATTTCTGATTATTTTAAAGATGTTGTTTATCAACTTCAGAAGGAGGTATCATAATGTCATTAACTATTGAAAGAACTTTATTTAACGAAGAATTGAAAAATCGTTTTCTTGATGAGAAATATCCTAATGAAAGCACTAGAGTGACAAATACCTCTATCTTAAAAAGTGTTAGTAGATTCGAGCATGAAAAAAACAAAGATTTGAGCAAATTTAGTTACGAGGAAGTAAAAGAATTACTAATTGGAATGAAAAAGAAATCTCTTAAATCATTAGGTGTATCTTATACAATTATCATGCAATATCTTGATTGGTGTTTATTTAACAATTACAGTTCAATGAACGTATTGAAATTAGTTGATAAAAAAGAAGATTTACCAAAATATATCCATCAAGTAGCTCAGAGAAATTCCTATATCACTAGAGAACAAATGTATGATTATTGTGACGGATTGTATAATTATGTCGATAAAGCATTAATGGCATCATTATATGAAAATATCAGAGGCAGAACAATAAAAGGACACACCTATGAAGAATTAAGAAATCTAAAAATGAGTGATCTAGACCCTGAATCAAATATAGTTATTATAACTAGAGATCCAGATGACAAAATTAAAAATCCTCGACCAAGACCTATAACTGTAGATCCAAGGACTATGGAAATATTGCGAATGGCTTGCATTGAAGACACTTATCATAAATCAAATGGAGAAGATACCGGAAGATTTGCTATTATGCCTGTTAAAGATACTCCATATATTCTTAGAACACTTGACAGGAAAAGTAGTGACAATGATGAAAAAATTACTGTTGGAAATATAAGTTCGAGATTTAAAAACTTTAGAACTTATACAGGTATTAAATTTTTAAATCCAACTCTTATATTTCAATCCGGTATGCTTGACAGATGTTTACAAAAAGAAATAGAACTTGGTGAATTAAAATCTGAAGATTTTAAGCAATTATTTAAAGACTTAGAATTGGATGAAAGGGGTTGGCAAGGATTAAAAGAAATGTATGAGACTTATAAGCAAACACAAACTAAGTCTACAGTCCCTAAGTGATGGGACTGTAGACCCAATTATATCAGTCTAAACTTAAAATACATGAGAGTATAAAAATAATTAAATCTAATTTAAAATTATTTTGTCGAAAGAATGGTTATATGCATATAATTTTTGTTTTGCAATTGGATGGACAAAGTGGGATAATGTAATTGGGCAAAGGGAGAATATATGTTCCTAAAATATGCTCAGAAAGGAACAAGCATTTGGTTTCACTAAAAAATATAAAGGGGGCAGTTGAATTAATGACAGAATTAGAAGTATTTGTATTAAAAGATAGTAGAGGAAATTTTGTAGGAGTTAACTCAATCTCATATGACAAACAAATTAGGAGATATATATATTCTTATTCTGAAACGCTTTCGAATGGATATTATACATATACAGATGAATTGGATGCCAAAAATGAATTAAATCTTCTCCAAGAAAAGGGAATAAAAATAAAATTTGGGATTGCATTCCATATTGAAAGAGTTAATATGTTAGAAGTTTCAAGAAGTGAAGTTAAACTAGGCATTGTTAAAACTTGCCCATTTAAACACATAGTGATCAATGAAATAGAAATAGATCATCCAGTGGTTGATTCCATAGGAATTAAAAGTATTTTGATGGATTACAGAGCAATGGTAGAAGTGGGGATTTAATCCCCTTTCTCTTAATCTATAAAACCCAAAATAAAACTTGACAGAAAAGAGAAGTTACAAAATGAGAAAACTTAGTATTTTACTTAGTGCTTTTATTATCATAAGTAGTATGGGATCAAATCATATTAATAATTACAAAGGAAGTGATGCTAATGTTTTGAAAGAACTAAGAAAGCAATACATAGTGACTCCTACTAAGAAAGAGATAATTAGCGAAGAAGATAAATCCATATTTAAAGTGACTAGTTATGATTTATCTGTCCAATCATGCACCAAATCAAGAGGAGAAAGTGGTTTTGGTATTACAAAAAATGGTACAAACTTAAAAAATAAGTCATGGGAAAATACTGGTGCTAGATTCATATCAGTTGATACTAGAGTAATTCCATTAAATAAAAAAGTAAAATTGACATTTATAGATCATAAACATAAGAAATATTCAGACAATTATACAACAGTAGATACAGGTTCAGGAATAATTGGAAATAGAGTGGATTTGTTTCTGGGAGATTTTCATAGTAGTAACCCGAGTAAAAAATCAATTGATTTCGGTATTGGATATGCTACAGTAACAATTTTAGAAAATTAGCATAATCATGTGAACAAATTAGTAAAATATAAAAATAAAATTTAAGGAGATGTTTAATATTATGAGAGATTATGTATATGTTCAGTTTGATGGATTCAGAGATAGACTTAGAAAACAAGATGAACTAAAGAAGGAAATGATAAAAAGATTTGGTAAAAATAAACCAGATGATTTCAAGTTTAAAATAACTTTTGATAATTCTTTTGTAATAGTAGAACATATAAATGAACGAGAACTTATTAATCGATAGTGATACATAAAAGAAGACATAAAATATTTTCATAAAACTTTCCAATACACCCTTAATTTATAATTCTTATTCGTATAATCTTATAAAGTATAAATTAATTAGAAAAGAGTGTGGATTTAATGATTATAACAAAAAGTGTAGAGATTACAAGAACAGAGCAAGTCATCGTAGGCGTTATTTGCAACTGTTGCGGTAAACCAGTTGAACAAGATAAATTAGATTCAATTCAGCAACTTAATTTTTCATTTGGTTATAATAGCATATTTGATAATAATAATTCATGGAAAGCGCAAATGTGTGAAATATGTTTAATTAAATTTGTTAAAACATTTAAAATTGTTCCCGAAAATTTTATGATTGATAAATCATTTATATCAAAATACGATAACAACCATGATTTACATCAAGGGGCATTTGAAGTATGGAAAGAAACAAACGAATGGGATTATGACGAAGAAGATCCGTACAATAATTTTTACGATGAGGATTTTTTAGAGTATGAAGAAATTTCAGATGCAATAGAAAATAGGAAACCATTACATACTAATATTTTGAGATTAGTAAAGTAGTCATAATGTAGAGCATAATGTTAATTTTAATAAAAAAAACAAAGGAGAGAAAATAATGAAAGTAAAAATTATCGCAAATGCTCCATCTAGTAGTACTGCCTCAGATATTAGTAAATATATTGGTAAGGTTTATACAGTCGAAGATGATAGAGTATATGATGATGGTTCTATTGGAGTATGTTTTAATGATGAAAATGGATCAGTAAAAGTTTATAAGGGAGAATATCAAATTATCGAAGATATTGATAAAGAATTGCTTAAATTTGTTAGTGAAAATTGTCCAGAAGATGTTTATTATCAAGATATATTGGATTTTATTTTAGAACATAGGATAATATTGGTTGATTTGTTACAGTGAATTGGATATCTAACTGAAAGGGAGAGAAGATAAAATGTATAAAAATAAATGTGATAATTGTGTTAAAAGTAATATCTGCGTAGTAAATGCTAAAGTCGTAGAAGTAAAACAAGAATTACACTCTCAAGCATATAAATTACAATACTCTTTATTAGATGATATGCATTATATTAACAAAGCAGATGTGTACTTTTATGAAGAAACTAAATTTGGTGTCAGAGAATGTAAACATTATCTAGAGAAGAATCCACAATATCTTGATGAGAAAAATAAGAAGGCAGTAGATCAAGCAGAAATAGAAAAAGAAATTGCTACAGCATTCTTTAATGCACTCAAATTATATCCTACTAATGATGGGTTGAATTTTAATATGAGTGTTGAAAGTGAAGAAGGAGATGATGGCACAGAGAAACTAAATAAAATCTGTGAATTTTTAATACCAGTTTTAGGATATGCAAAAGCAGAAATTAGGACTTATGAATATGGTAGAAAGATTTCAGATATTAATCTTACTTTGAAAAAGAATAATTTTGGAGTCTCTATTAATTATCGTTGTTATGGAACCGAATATGGTAAAGGAATTTTAATTGTTAAACAATATTCCAATTCCATATCAAATGATTTTGATAATTATAAAAATTAGAAAGAAGGAGTGAAATAAATGTTAATCAATCAAATTAAATCAGATGCTCTTATCGCACGCAAGGCTCGTAAAATTGATACTGCAACATTATTAACAACCCTATATTCTGAAGCCTCTATGATAGGTAAAAACCTTGGAAATAGACAATCTACAGATGCAGAAGTGTTGCAAGTCATTGAGAAATTTATTAAAAATGCAAATGAGATTCAAACAATTCTTTTGAAAAATAATAAGAATACAAGTAATATTGTTTCTGAGATTTTAGTTTTAAGTAAGTATTTGCCTCAGAAAATGAGTAGAGAGGAGTTAGAAAATGTTGTTAGAGATATTATTGAAGCATTGAAAGATATTAATTCAGAAGTGCAAATGGGCAAAGTTATGTCTGTACTGAAGAACTCCTATGGTGGGACTTATGACGGTAAAATTGCTAGTGAAATTGTAAAGAAGGAGTTGGCAAATTAATTATGATATTAAGCAATGAGGAATTAATCAAATTAAAGGTTTTGATTCTTGGTCAATTAGACGAAGAATATAATGATAATTGTATGGAATGTACTCCAAAAAATCCTTGCTGTAATTTAATTAGTGCATGTAATAAATATGGTTCATTTAATTTTGTAGATGGAGCAATGGAAATGGTTAGAGATTTGTTTGATACTATTGAGAGTTTAAAAGATGATTTATTTAATGCGAGAATTATTGATAATTGCATAAACTGTAAAAACAGTGATAGGAAATTAAAAAGATGCCGTTTAGAAGGGGATGAGGAATTGGAATGTCTTTCAGATAATTATAGTTGGCATATTAGAAGAAAGTAATTGGAACAAAGTTATTAAAATGACTATTTGAAAGGATGAAAAATATGTATAAGAAATTATTAAATAAAGGATTTAAACCTTATTATTATACCAATGCTGATTTCCTAACCTCTACATCGTGCAAAAGTAGATTATTTTACACTTTAAAAGTTAATAACGAAGATTTAATAAATTCTATATTAAATGTATTAAATAAATATAATGATTATTTCAATATTTTATTAGAACCAGATTTAGTGACTTGGATTGAAATTGATGAATTTTTAGAATCATTTTGGTGGTATTTTTATAATACAGATAAAGATAATATTGAAATTACTTCGGAAGAAATGGGGAGAATATTAGAAATATTACCTAGTAAGTTTATCTTTGAACATAAAGATTGGTAGATAAAATCTATGGTTTATTCTAATGGGAATAAGGGAGTAATTATATGATATTAGAGGGGATTGCCATTGGGTTATGTATTGGTATTGGAGGAATGTTTTTATCATCTAAATTTTATCAAGATATTTTAATATTAAAAGCAGAAAGTAAAAATAGAACGCCTGAAAAATTAGGTAAAAAATTCTATTATATTGTCCCAGAAGAAGAATATTTAGATATGGAAATTGCTTGGTTAACTAAAGAAAATGAAATTATCAAAATTTAAGAAAGAAGGAAAATAAAATGTTAGAACAAGTCATTAAAGATGAAATTGAAACTGTAATTCAAGAAAAAGGACTAACTCAAATCATAAAAGACATTGTTCGCAGTAAAATGTCTAATGAAAATATTCAACAAATAATTGAAATGGAAATTGACAAACTATTACCTGAAGCAATATCAGAAAGTGTAAGCTATCAACTTTTAGACAATGGAGCAGTTCATGAAATGGTTTATGAAAAATTAAAAGATATGGTTAAGGATAAGATTTCTGATTGGAAATTATAGAAAGGGGAGAAAATAAATGATATCACTATATCTTGACGATTTGCGCGATTGCCCAGATGGGTTTATATTAGTAAAAACAGTAAGTCAATTAATTTATAAACTTGACGAATTAAAAGAATTAGATCAAGAGGTGAACATTATTAGTTTGGATCACGATTTAGGCGAAAATGAGCCAACTGGATATGATTTTGTAAAATATCTTATTGAATTAGGAAATTATGATCCTAGTGTTTATCCTAAACAAATATTTCTTCATACAGCAGATGGAGTAGGAAGAGACAATATGTTTAAATTGCTTGAAAGATATAAGCCTGATTGGGTTAAGTTACATCGTGGGCCTATGCCTAACAATGATTAATTAAATCATAAAATAAAATCTAGGAAGTGAGTTGAATGAAAAAACCAACAATTATTGCTTTAACAATATTAGGAACTTTATTTGCTACAAATATTTATATGAAATATCACAATCTATCTATACCAAAACCTATACCAGTTGAACAAGTGCAACTAAGAGATTATCAAAAAGATATTGAAAGAACAGCAGAATTAAAGAAGATGCAAGACCCAACTCTAATCCAAAATGAATTAAGAAAAGTAGGTGAAATTACATCATTAAAAGGTAAATACAATTATTTTAGCAAAATAACTAATAAAGATAAATTCTTTGATAAGTTCACTTTAAGAGAAATCACTCTTGACTTCGAATATAATTTTGGAATTGGAATCAACAGTCTTGAATACATAAAAGTTCTGAAAATCGAAGATGGGAAAGTATACATAAGCATCCCAAAGAATCGAGTCCAATTATTATATATTGAACAAAACACTCAAAACTCTAAAATTACAGATGGAAATACAATGTTTCTATTCGATCAATTTAGTCCATCTGACACTCAAATATTATCTATGCAAGCACAGCAAAATGTTGTTAATACAATTGGTAAAGATAGGAAATTGTTTGATGATGCTATGATTAATTTGCAAGAAGATATTGAGGGATTGGTCTTAGGTTTGGGGCATGAGCAGGTTGTGTTTAATATAATTTAAGAGAAAGAGGGATAATATTAATGGAAATAAAATGGAAATTATTATTATTTAAACTAAGTATACAAAGTAAATTATTTAAAGCATTATCAATACTTATTAAATTATTCGGATATGTGGTTGTTGGATTAATATACACAATAATTTTCGGAGGAATATTAGCATTATTTGCTATACCAATTGTATTATTGTTTAAATTAATTTAAATCTGTGGAATAAAAAGACCCTGCCAGAAGGCAAGGTTTGATGTAGGACGAGAACGTTTTAGTTGACGATAGTAATATATCCATAATGTAAATTATTATACAAGAAGAAAGAAGGAAAATTAAATAAAAAACAGAGATATTGTAATTTTATTAGGATTGACAGAAGTTGCTTATCAATGCATAGACCATGGAACAATGTCAGAGGATGATTTTAGAAGTTTCTTTGATGGTTGTGATCTTGACAAAATGGAATTGCAACTTGAAAAATTAGAAGAAAATGTGGCATTAGAAGAATTGAAAATTATGCTTAAAGAATATGGAGATATGATAAGAGAGGAGCAGAAACAATATGAGTAGATTAATTTACACATTTCAACTTAATGAACATCAGCAAGATATTCTATGGAGTGATATCTGCCCATTTTGTTCAGCAAAAATAATAGAAGTTGAGAAGACAGTTGATTTTGCATGTTGGTTTTGTAAATTTTGCGATACTTATTTCAGAATGGAATAATAAATATAATGGAGTGAAAAAATAATGAAATGTATAAAAGAAAACTGCGGTTTATCATATTTTTCAAATAATTGTGGATTCTGTAACATACTCGACGCTTTTGTTTTTGCAGTAGATAGCAATGAATTAAAATGCTCTTTACCAGATAAGATTTCACAAATGGAAAAAGAATTAAATCATTATAAATGTGCTTTAGACAAAGTGATTGTTTATCATGCTAAGAATGATGGAAAGGAAAATTAATAATAATGAAATGTATAGGTGAAACTTGTGGTAGTTACAATACGGACTATTTCTATCCAATTTGCTTAGAAACTACATACAGAATTGATGTAAGTTCTGAGTGTAATCTGCTTGAGAATATTAAAAAATCTAGAGATGATTTAATTAGAAAATGTAAGTTATTTGAAGAAGTTTTTGAAAACAATGTTGAGGATTGGAGCGAATTAATTGATAAAATTAAATCCTTATAATTGGCAAGATGCTGAATTATGGTTTGAAGATGAGGGAGAGGTATTTAAATTTATGAAGAATAATGAAGATATGATTACTCAATATTCTTTGGAAAATGGAATGACGATTAGAGATGGTATTAAGTATTTGTTTAAAGTGAGAGATTAATGATCAATTAAATAATGTATTGTATGGGAAAGGAATGAAGTATTAATATGATTAAACCATTAATTGAATTGATTACTTGTAAATCTGGTGACTGGGAAGTATTGCAGGTAAATCTAGGTGAAGATTTTATACGAGAAGGGCATAGAATTTCTAATGAAGATTGGATTAGATTATTAAAAGAGTTAGGGTATCCAGTTAGTAAGAAGTGTTTATCAGATGAAAATATGGGATATGGTGATTATAACGTGGAAGGGATTGATAATTAAATGATGGAAAATAAATTTCCAATCTACAAATTTTATGCAACTTGGGATCAAGATGATTTTGAAAACAATGGCACAGGATATTCAATTATGTACAAAGATAATCCATCTGCTAGTCAATTAGAAAATGAATTACAAGAGTTTAAACTTGGTATATTAGCAAAACATAATGGAGTTGTATTTAAGAATGCTGAATATAAATTTGTAGAAGATGAAACTTGGTGTTGCAATTGGTTTAATCATTATACTTATAATCAATTTGATACAAATTCGGAAGTTGAAGAAAGTTTTAGAGATTATGTAGATAGGAAGAAACAATTGAATCATAAAAATGGGCACATATTTAATAATATGAATCATGATTCTAAAAAACCTTATTATTGTTTAATGGGAGCAGAGGACTACTATAGATGGAAAATTTGTAGATGTGAACATTGTGTGAAATTGGGTAAGATTACGATTGATCATTGAGATACTAGGAAAGAGAAGTTTTAAAGGATTATAAGTAATAAAGGAGATTTAAAATTATGTGTATTATGCCTACAAAAGAATGGAATAAAATTTGTGAATCTATAAACACAAGATACAAACCAACAATCATAGTAAGTGCATTTCCTGCCTGTGGCAAGTCCTACATGTTCAATAATTATAATGGCAAACCATTTGCAATGTTAGATTCTGATTCGAGTAATTTTAGTTGGATTAAAGATGAAAATGGAGAAAATACAAAAGAAAGAGATCCTAACTTTCCTACAAATTATATCAAACATATTAAGGATAATATTGGCAAAGTAGATGTTATCTTTGTATCAAGTCACGATATTGTGAGAAAAGCATTAAATAAGAATAATATTAATTTCTTCATGGTTTACCCAGATAAGAGCATGAAGGATGAATGGATAAGGCGTTTTAGGGAAAGGGGCAATGATGAAGGATTTATCAAGTTTATAAGTGATAATTGGGATAGTTTTATTGATGAAATTGAGAAGGAAGAGAAATGTTTAAAAGAAAAATTGAGTGTTGATCATTTGTATATTGATAATAAATATATTGCAAGTTGTTTTGATATTAGTATGGGTAATTTATCTAGCAATTGGCGGAATTAAACAATAGGATAAGTTTGTGATTTTATGCCATAAGAAAGGAGATTATATGGATGACTTTGAAAGAATAAAATTCGATGAAGACAAACATATTTATGGTCTTTACAAAACACATAAACTTAAAAATAATCAAACCATAGGAATATATTTTTGGAAACATGAGCAAAGCAAATCTAATGAATATGTAATACTATTAGCAATTGCTAATAAGAAAAAGCATCTCAGGCAATTGATATTAGGTGAAAAAGATATTCTAACCGATCATGAAACTGGTAAATGTGGATTGGAAGGTTTGCTATGGGGCAAGAATCAAATAATTGAGTTTGAGAAATCAGTTTATTGTAAAGATGGAGATTTTATTAGTGTTTATTGGACAGATAATAGACGTAGGGATGTATATGAACACGGATTAAGAAAATTAGGATTTGTGATTGGATATCGGGATGGTAGGAAATGTTTGAGTAAGAAGATTGTTAAGGATTAGTTAGGTATAAATCAATAAATAAAATTATTTGACAGAATATCTCTTTTGTGTTATTATTAAGGTAGTACAAAAGAGATATAAATTTAAGAAAGAAGGATAAATAAATGAATAATGTAGATCGGATTAAAGAATTAGTAACACAACTTAATATCGCCTGTAATGCCTATTATAACCTGAATAAACCAATTATGGAGAATAGAGAATACAATCTACTCTTTGATGAATTAGAGTCCTTAGAACAACAATTAGGAGTAGTTATGAGTGATTCTCCTACTCAAAGAGCTGGATATCCTGTGGTGTCAGATTTGCCAAAAGTTAAACATGAAATCCCACTCTTATCTTTAGGAAAAGTCAAAGAAATTCCTAAACTAGTAAAATGGTTAGGGGATAAACAAGGTGTATTAATGTTAAAAATGGATGGTGGTACTGGGGCTGTACATTATAAAAAGGAATTTAAACAATTAGTTACTAGGGGTGATTCTGAAACAAACATTGGTGAAGATATTTCGCACAACGTACATAGCATAAAAAATATTCCACTAAGCATTGATGACAACGATGATATTATAGTCGTTGGTGAGAATTTCATGAAATATTCTTCATTCAATGAAATTAATTCAAAAATATTAAATCAAGATGATAAATATGCAAATCCAAGGAACTTAGCAAATGGATCTACGGGTTTATTAAATAGCAAAATATGCAAAGAACGCAATATAGAATTTTGTGCATTTAATATTATCAAAGGAAATAAATTCAAAACAAAACAAGAGCAATTAGAGTGGTTGAAATCACAAGGATTCTATGTTGTACAATATTGGATGGTTACAAAAAATAATATTGAAGAAACAATGAATAAAATTATAGAAGATATTCCTATTCTCGATTTTCCAATTGATGGCCTCGTTTTATCGTTTAATGATATAGAATATGGATTGTCTTTAGGGCAAGTGGCTCACCATCCAAAGCATTCTGTTTCTTTTAAATTCGAAGACTCATGGTTTAAGACGAAATATTTATACACAGAATGGAATACAAGTAGGTTCGGTAAAATCATAGGCACTGGAATCTTCCAACCTGTCAATATTGAAGGGTCAGAAGTATCCAGAGCAACAACACATAACTTAAATAGATTTTGGGATTTAAAACTTGGAAAGGATGATGTCATTGAAATAACGAAGAGAAACAAAATTATCCCTGCCATTGAGAATAATATCACCAGAAGTAACACAGAACAATTGCCTACAAAATGTCCTACCTGTGGTGGTGATGTAGAAGTTAAATTGGTTGTAAAAACTCACGACTTGTTTTGTCTTAATCCTGATTGTGAAGCTAAATTAACACAGAAACTTAAACATTTTGTGAGCAAGCAATGTTTTAATATTGGTGATCTTGGTGAAGCAACTTTAGAAATGTTCATTGATAAAGGGTTTATTGAGAATTACATGGACATCTTTAAATTGGAAGAACATAAGAAAGAATTAGTAAAACTTAGTGGATTTGGGGTTAAATCTTTTAACAATTTAATGACTGCTTTAGAAAAATCAAAACAAATAAGTATGACTTCATTGATTGCATCCCTTGGCATAAAAAATGTTGGTTTTGGATCATCAAAGAGACTTACTAAACATTTTAATAATGACATTGATTTATTCTTAAAAGCAACAAAATCATATATGAACTTTGTAAACATTAATGATTTCGGGGATATTACTGCAACTTCAATTTATGAATATTTCCAAAACGAAGAAAATATGAATATGTTTTTGGAGTTGTTGGAATGTGTGAATATTATTAAAGAAGAAAAGAAGGAAGTGGTTAATGTGGATAGCGTACTCAATGGACTCAAACTTTACTGTACAGGAACGTTTGAATCGCATAAGAAGGAAGAACTTAAAAGCATTGTTGAAAGTCTAGGTGGAGAATTCGCAAATGGTTTTAATAAGTCTTTAGATTTTTTAGTAGTAGGGAAATTAAAAGGTTCATCAAAAACTCAGAAGGCGTTAGATGCAGGAATTAAAGTATTACAAGAAGATGAATTTTTAGTTATGATTAACAAACAATAGGAAAATATGTGAGCAATTGATAATAAAATCATGCAAAATTTTGTCAATTGCTCACATATACCTAATATATAAAACAAAAGGAGAATGAGAATAGTTTGGCAAGTTTAAATAATAGAGTTGGAGAAGTAGGATTCAATAAAGAAGGAAAAGAAATGGAAATTGTTGATTATCAAAATTGTGATAATGTAATAGTAAAATTTCTAGTTAGTGGAAATTGCATTCACACGCAATATGGAAACTTTAAGAGAGGAAAAGTAAAAGACGATAATCAAGCAAAAATATTTAAAGATACAAAAATAAAGAATAAGACACCGAAACAACAGAGTATTAAAGTAATAAATACGCATGAGATGTATAAATTAAATCATAGGATTAATAATCAAGGAATAGTAGAAAGAAGATGTACAATATGTGAGAATTGGTTAGAAGAAAATTATGATAATTTCTATATGATAAATAAAAAGAAACCCGAACTGGGATATTCTTCGGGATGTAAAATTTGTCTTACTGCAAAATCAATAGCACACAGACTTTTAAATGTTGAAAGAGCAAGAAAAAGTATTCAAGATCATTATTATAGACATAAAGAAATTTATAATACTAGAGCAAAAGCTTATAATAAAGAACATAAAGATAAAGTAATTAGTGATTATAAGATATGGGTAAAAAACAATCCAGATAAAGTAAGAATATATACAGCCAATCATCGCGACCACGATATTTCAGAAGAAGAATGGCGTAGTTGTTTGAGTATATTTGATTATAGTTGTGCATATTGTAGTATTTCTGAAAAAGATCATCTTGTTATACATGGTCAAGTATTACATAAAGAACATTCCGATCCCGAAGGTTATAATGATTTAAGTAATGCTATTCCTGCTTGTAGACGATGTAATTGTGGCAAACATACAAGCAATATGGAAGAATGGTATAGAAAGCAAGACTATTTCGATAAAGAAATGTTATCATTTATTAGATGGTGGTTGGATGAAGGGCATAAAGAATTTATCGAAGATAAACCTCCTTATAAAGTCAAAAGAAAAAGAATAGAAGGATTGACTACATATTTTTATCAATTATGGTCTGTGGATGAGAAAAGAAATACAATCGAAGTCCTTGCTACTGGTAAAAAGAAAAAGGATTTAGATATACATATTGAGACATTATTTAAAATTATTAAATAAAACTTTTAAATGAAAGGAATGAATCTAAATGAGTTTCTGGATAGACGAAGGACTTATCGGTTCTATATGTAGAAAGTGTGATAATTGGATATTTTATGATTGGTATTTGTGTGAATTTGCTCCTGATGGTAAAAACGATAATGATGCGTTATCTCTTCCAATAATAGAATGTAAAAATTTCAAGCAAAGAAAGGAGTAAAATTAAAATGAGTTTTACACGTACAGAATCTAAATTCTATGTGGTTAGAGTATGGATAGAAGATAATCAAGTTAAATGTGCTTCTGAAGTTTGTACAGAAGATTCTTGCCCAAGATACAATGATTGTGAAAATGGTTTATTAAGCGTTCATAAAGATTAATAAAACCAATAACCAAACTTATAGGATAAAGAGAGGAAAAATGAAATGGATTATTTTACTCAAGAAGACCATGATTGGTTTCAAAGAGTTAAAGAACAACCAAGTGAATATCAAATAATAATTGATAACGATAGTATTTGGATAGAAACTGATGATGAAAATTTAGAAACAATATGTGTTTATACCTTTAGTTCATATGGTTATGTATTTATTCATGCTTTATTAAAAGATATGGGTGTTAACGCCGATTTTTGCTAATACATTCAAAGGATTAATTTAATTGATGAGAAGGAGATAAATATGAACGGAATAGAATTTGCTAATGGATCTTGTATCCAAACCATTGAATCTAAACATGTAACAAGAGGTATACCATCTGAAAAAATATCAGCAAGAATTTTCCCTTTATCTCGTCACGATGTTTATGAGATAAGTAAAGATTTATTTGATTACAATGGGATATCAAAAGAAGATATAGTTGATGCCTTAATTAATCTCAAAAAAGTGTATGGTGTTCTTGTTAATGGTAAAACAAAGATAAAAATTACAAATAACATTTTTAAATCTGAGTATATATTTAGATTATTAATTCCTTGTAAAGATAATTCTAGGGATACCTATATTGTGCTTATGTCTTCGGATGTTGGTGTAGATGGAATCAATCCAATACATGATTATGATGAATTAATGTATTATAAAAATAAATATAAAGATAATCTAGGATGAAATTAACATTTAATTGGAAAAAAATAAAGAAAGAAGGAATTAATTATGGAAACATTATATAAATGTAAATATACTGGAAAAATATTTATTAATAGTCTAGATTGTGAAGAAAGTGAATATGTAAACGGGGAAGAAGCAAAGCAGTTTACATATTTAGTTAATAATTTTATTGATATTCTTGAAGAAAAATATAACATGAAAGTTAATAAAGAAACTTTGAACATCTACGACAAAAAACAAAATTACATAAATGATAGAATGGTTCATTGGAGACATTTAGGTTTCGAATTTACTTTGGACAATATTCAAAAAGAATATTATAGAACCAGTGATGAAGTAGGAGATGGCAGATGGGATTGGAATATAAACACATTAGATGAAATGGTATTGGATTTTGAAAGAGAATTTATTATACCTACACAAAAGATATTTGAAGGAGTTGTTAAAGAGGAATCTGATGATGATTATTATATGAATAGTTATTGGTTAATAGATAATAAAAGAATTGATATGTTGTTTAGTATTTTTGAAGGTAAAAGAATACGCATAGAAATATTGGAATAAATTTTTAAAATTAACACCTTCCCTATCAAGTGTTTGATATAAACCACATAAAGAAAGACGCAGATGAGTTGAAGTCATCCACGTCTTAAGAAATTATCTAAGTACGTATAGTGCGATTGAGACTAATATAATAATTTACTGAGATAGGCAGTAAATTATTTCCCAGAAAATTATGGTTTCGTGTTATTCATAAATAATTTATTAGAAAGGAAGTAATAATTATAGCATCCCCAAAGAAAGGATTTAAAAACAAATATATTATAAATGGAGATTCTACAACAGTTTATATCGATAAGAAAAATCATGGAACGCTAGAATTTATTATCGACACAGAAGATTTACAAAGATTGATTGATGTTGACTTATCTTGGTATGCGGTTTATACACCTAATAATGATAGTTATTATGCCCAAGCTTCTGCATATGTGGGAGTGGGTGTTGGTACAAAAAGAATATATGATTTCTACAATCTACATACCTTATTAATGAATGCAGACTCTTCAAATGGAGAAAAAGTAGACCATATAGATCATGACACTTTCAATACTAGAAAGAAAAATTTAAGAATATCTGTTAATTTAGAAAACACCAAGAACAGAAAAAGCAAGAACAAAAATAATAAGTCTGGTTTTAGAAATGTGTTTTGGAATACAAAGGATGAAAGGTGGATGGTAGCACTACAGATTGAAGGCAAGCAAAGATATTTCGGTAGATTCAAGTTTAATGACTTAGAAAAAGCTGGTGCAAGGGCAGAAGAAATGAGACAGTTGCATTATAAGGAATTTGCAGGAAACAACTAATACATAAAACAGAATAAATGATACATTTTAAGTTATGGAAGGAGAATTTAATGAAATTTAAGTCATTTATATTTAGTTGGTTTGATAATCGAAGATTTCAGCAATTTGCGTTAGGATTAAATTTTGCAACGGAAGAAAAACAAATGCTAGGCGAGGGTGCTACGTTTGAGATGTTAAATTATGATTTTGAAATCCCAATGATATATTTCAGAGAATACTATATTCTTTTTCACTTGGGATTTTGGCAGTTAGCTATTGGACTTAGTTTGTATAATAAGAAATCTAGATGAAATGAATATTTGCTCGTATTTTGAAAGGAGATAGGACTTATGAATAAAATGTTTGAAGAAAAAGCAAAAACATATCATTCTAGACCTAATTATATTAAAGCAGCCAAGTATGAAAAAGGTATGGAGAATGGGTGGATTGTAGAATTCTTTAGTAAAGAAGATAATGATTTTGGATTTGATTTTAAAATCTTTGATTCAGAAGATGAAGCAATTGAGTATTATAAACTAAAACCATTGCAATATGTTCCCATAATGCGTAACGGAGAAGAAAATACTATTGAATATGAAGTTGAATACAACGAACCAAAACCTTGTTTGTGGCATAATCGAACAAGAAGAATAGAAGACTTTGACCATGAGTGGGTAGAACAAGTATATGATATTTTAGAAGAAGATAATTGGATTATACGATGGGAAGGGTTAGGAGGATTTAGTATTTACAGTGATGAATCTATGAAGTCTGATTGGATATTAGATAATTAATATCACATCACATCAATTCTGACTTTTATCGAAAAGGAGATAAAAATATATTGATTAGAATTTATGGAGAACAATATGAAGTAGATAAATTCATTGAAGAATGTTTACCTATTAAATGTTGGAGACAAAAATGTAAAGATTAGACAAATTGTGCTCAATGTGTGGCAAATGCTTATAGTTTGGAAATTCATTATGATGGAGGAGGAGAAAATAAATTATGAAAATCGGTAATAAAGTAAAAATCATTAATATTGAAAGCATGTGGGATAAAGAAATCTACTATAAAAGTTGGGGATTAACTGATAGAGGAACTTTAATAGATTATAACGTCGAAGTACCTGAATTTGATAATCTGCAATACTTTGAAAATGGAGACGAAGCCATAATTATTCCTTCCAGTTCTGAGATTATTGAAGGTGATTATATGTTAGAAATTGTGTTGACCGATGATAATGGCAATGATTTCATATGTCATTCTCAAACTTATTCTTTAAATGAATTAAAGTCTTTTTGCAAGGTCAGTTAAAAAATCTGATTTATCGGAGAAAGGAATGATTTATTATGTTTATACATAATAACGATGATAGAGAACTAATTGTATTTCCAGATGGAAGAATTAAATTGTCTGATAATACAATTATACTCCCAAAAGGTACATTGGTTATACCAAATAAGCAAGCTGAAAAATTACTTGAATTAATGAAAGAAGGAGGACAATAATGAAAAGATTTAAAACTACAATAACCAGAACAGACGAATACATAATTGAAATTGATGAAAATGAATTAAATGAGCAATGGTTAGATGATTTTAGACATGTATTCTTTGACTTTAACACTTATGGAGAACACGCAGAACAAATTGCTATGATGAGAGCAAGATTTGGTGAAGGTTTTATTGAGGGATATGGAAATATTTTAGTTGACGGAAATAAACCTTGGTATATTACTGATGAAAAACAAGTAAATAAAGCAATTAATATTAAAATAGTTAATGAAGACAATGATAGAGAAATTGAAGTGGAGGAGATTAAATAATGGAAAATTATTATGAAGTAACTAAACAATCACCCTTACATCAGGAATATATGGATTATATAGTAAGTGATAAAACAATGAGGGAAATTTCCCATGATTTTTTATCCAACAATAATATTAACACAAAGGAATATGCCTCAACTAAAGATACTTTTTACATTATTCCAACTGAAAAAGATATTGAAGATTTTGGCAAACTTCTTAACAAAGAATTAGAAGGTGGTTTAAGAGCATTTAAAGCAAAATCTAAAATAGGAAAGTCATGGAAAGATACTCTCAAAGAGAAAGGAGTACAACCATTACATAAACCAATGTTAATGCTATATTTTAATGTTTATGGAAGCACATCTAGTAGATTATTTGCTATTGATGATAAAGTTTATTGTTCGTTTAAAAGTGAGTATAATTTTGAAAATCCAGAAGGATTTATTGAATTAAAAGCAAGTGAGTTTTATAAAATTGTAGAAGATGAAAATGAAAGAAGAACATTAGCAAGAGAATCAATCTAATCTTTTCTAGTATTATAAGAATAAATTTTAGGAGGAATTACTATGAAATTTAAAGTGGATGATAGAGTTAAAATAGTAAAAATCAATAATGTAGATCCTTCGTATTTATTAAATCAAGTTGGTACTATTGTAAGAATATATAAAGACAATGATCATCCTTATGAAATAAAATATAGTGATGAGGATATGAAACATGTAGGTGAAATTTTATGGTCAGAGCATGAATTAGAATTTGACAAACCAATTATTAATCAATTCACAAAATTAATGAGTAGTGATTGGGAAGCATGGTATCTTAATGGGAAATTAATTGCAGAAGGGCATAGTGTTAGAGTTGAGAGGATTTTAGATATTTTAGCAGATATATTACCTAATAAATATGAAGCAATCCAAATATCCGATGAATTAGCAGAAGAAGGATTTAATGATAATTTAAGTGATATGAATGTCATAGTGGATTAAACTTTGCTTGGATGAGGAAAGGAGAGATAATAATGAGTTTTATCGTGCGTAGCTTAACTTGTGTGTATTGTAATTATAAATTTGATAATTTATATATTAGTTTTGGTCATCCGGATAAGTCTTTTGATTGGAAGTGGTTGTGCGATGCTTGTAAAAAGGAAAACACTAAAAAAATACTAAGTAAATGGAATTTACCTACTCTTGATTTAATCAAGATGAAAAAGAGATAGCACATCAAATTAACCTTTTAATTGACCTATAGAAAGAAGTGATTATATGTTAGACTTAGCTAATAAATACGAAGAAAATTTACAATTACTATTTTCCAATATTGCATTTGATGATAAATACAAATTTCTATCTGGTTCATCTTATAGAGATAAGTATAAAGTTAGTGACAGTACATGGGCAAAGCATGAATTTGTAAGTATACATAATAAAGAGATTATTGGATATTTAAGCTATTCCATTGATAGAGATTCTAATTCTGCATGGGGAATGCAAGTAGTGAATTTTAAACAACCAAATATAATATTTGCTAAAGATTTAAAGAAATTTATAACAGATATATTTGAAAAGTTTCAATTTAGAAAATTAAAGTTTGCTGTATATGTAGGTAATCCAATTGAGAAGTCATATGATAAAATGTGTAAAAAATATGGAGGTAGAATAGTTGGAACATATAAAGAAAATGATAAGTTAATTGACGGTAATTATTATGATTGTAAGATGTATGAAATTATGAGAACAGATTATTTAGATAGGAAAAATAATAAATATATTGATGAAGATTCTTGGGACAATATTTTCTAATCACATAAAAAACTGATTTTAAGCTAAATTTAAGGAGGAGTTTATAATGAAAAAGCAAGCAGTATGTGAATATTGTGGTCAAATATTTGAGGAGCATACTGATTTAAATGATTACCGCGATTATAAAATGGAATGTGTAGAGCACGAAGTAACACATTTAAATTTAGAAGAACAGTTTAGGAACAATCTAAAAAATGCTCTAAATAAATTAGATGAAAAATATCAAGGTTTATCAATAATTAGCAAGATAGAAGTTGATGCGTGTTGGGACTCTTATTATGGGAGAAAAGTAACCTATGACTTTGAATTATATAATACAACATTAGATAAAAATATAGGCTCTAAAATAGAAGTTCATTATGGAAATAAAGAAAAAATACCAACCTCTGGAGAAATAATTGATAAACTTGAGCAACATTTTTTTATTCCAGTAATTAATCAGAAATATGAAGGTGAATTTACTTTTGAAGATTATTGCGGAGGGGATGGCGCAAACGACTTTAGGATTGGAGAATCATATATGAGAACTATTTTCGGAGCTTTTGAAGGTAAAAAAGTACGTTTAGAAGTCATAGAATGAAAAAAGATTTGAAGGGATAAACATTATGGAAATAACATCGATTAAAAATAAACATGTACATTCAAATATGGATGTCTGCCCTCAATATTTACATAAAGAATTAGATATGACTAAATCTATAATTCAAATTGGCAAACCATTGGTAATCGTATTTGCGACAGGTTCATATTTTGGTCATGAGGAGGTGGTTGATATAGGGCGTAATACAAAGGATATTCGGATAGAAACAATCAATAAAATATGGATAATTTCTTAGAAAAGAGGAGTTTGATTTTATGTTTAAAATAACATGTAATACCTGCGGAAATGAGGTAAATCTAATTAAACCAATAGATAAAGAAGAACGCACATATAATGAAGAAGATGGATGGTATGTCACTGAAGAAAAATTAAGTAATTTTAATATCAGAGGCGAACATGATCAAATTTGGATAACTTGTAATAAGTGTGATACAAGTGTTTGGATGTTTACGTAATCACAGGAAACTCATGATTTAAAGGAAGTGAGTGGATTAATAATGATTAGAAAAACTCCATATTATTGCGAAATATGTAAGAAATATTTTGATGAACCAAACATTGTTAGAGAAAGGTATTGCGAATATAACGTATGTCCTCACTGCAATAGTAAATGGATTACACGACCATGTTTTATTAATTCTAGATAATACAACTATTTTTTCGGAAAGCAGGATTAAAAATGAATAAACATGATAAAATTATATCAAGTATAAAAGCATCTTTATCATTTGAGGGATTAGAACCAAGCGAATATGCTGTTAGTTTACTTGAACAATATGCAAATGGCAAAATTACTGTTGAAGAGTTTATAAATAAGATAAAAGAAAAGTATGATATTGAATCACCATGAAAGGAACTAAACCATGAACTATGAATGGGTATATGAAATACTTAAAGACATTGAAGATAGAGATTTTAAGAATTGTAAAAAAGATTGTTATGGAACTAATTGTAAATATATTAAAGAGTGCAGTTGGTATCATTATAAATATAGAGAAGAATTTGCATTACAAGATTTGTTAGAAGGAATTAAAAATGCTAATTGATTTGATTAAAAAGGAGATAATTAATGATGACTAATGAAGAAAATTTTAAGAATGCAAACACAACAGAAGAATTTGCTAACTTACTATTTGAATTTTCATCAGGATTCTATTCAGAAAGAATCAATGGGTTATGTAATATAAGATGCGAAGATAGTGAAAATAGTTGCTCTTGGTGTATAGAGAAATGGTTAAAATTAGAAGCAGCAGAATGAATCACAAATTTCGAAGGATCGGGAAAGGAGCAATTCTAAATGTGCAAATACAGGACTTCTGAGCATCATTGTACAATCACAAAAGAAAAATGTAATCAAAAGCCTGATTATGAATGTATTATATATATTTCTTACGAAGAAATGATTAGAGAATAACAAATTATAAAATAAATACTTGACTTAATATAAAAATAATTATATAATCATATTAAGTCAAGTAATAAAACACACAAACATAAACAAAAAGGAGATGTTAAACAATGAAAAAGTTAATTTCCATATTACTTTTATTAACTCTTGTAATATCCGGTTGCGGTGCTAAATCTAATAAAATTCAACAACCTCAGCAACAAGTTCAAGATGACGATGATGAAGAAATGTCTTGGTTTGAAGATGAAGTTTTAGATTTAGACGACTGGGGAGAAACAAAACATAAGAAGAAAGTTATACCTAAAACTGGTGTAACTGCTCCTAGTACAGTAAAACCATCTACTAATGTTAAACCATCAGTGATTCCTAAATCTAGTTCTACTACAAGTACAAACACTAAATCTAGCACAACTAAAAAGAAATGAGTTGATTAAATGGCATACTCAGGACATGCGGATTCCAAAATGATGTTTTATCCTACGCAAGAAATAGAAACTCATAGATTATTAGGATTGCTTGGTAGGATAGAAATTGACTGGTTAAAGAAAAATGCTCTTAAAGATTATTATACAAAAGAAGGTATTTACCAAGAGTTGGCAATGAAAAGTTTAGACAATCATGTTCCTATAGAGTTAATTTATTATGACTACTGGTTAAACACAAAACAATATGACATGATAAAAAATAATTGTGAGTTTAATATTGGTTTTCATAATGAACATCCTGTAGTTATCGCAGATTTGTGGGCTGGCGAGGGGAAATGGTTAGATTGCTTCTCTTCAATTATGGATAGGAAAAATACAAGCAATAATTTTATTCAAATAGCCAATGAAATTGTTGAAGATAGATGCAAAATCATTGCCGAAAACCCAAATATCTATGACTCATATAATGAAGCATTTGAGACATTAAAACAAGTTCCAAAACAATCAATTTCATTACTGCTTTTTAATCCTCCATATGGAATGGTAAATAAAATTCGCTCAATTCGTTTCTATCTTCAAAGTGTTATTGACCGTAAACTCCTCTACAATCCATCAACATCAAAAGACTACAAATCAGGCTACATAGCATTTGTTATCAGAAAAGATGATTTTCTAGATTCTTTAGACATCTTATCTAAAAACTTTGACATCCTCAAAAACTCAATATATAAAACAAATCGAGAAGAATATGCTAAATTCAAACAATACATTTTCATTGCTCATCTCAAACGCCATCCTTATGACCTCACAAACACTATGCAAGCAATGGATTTCACTAAACAATACAATGAGGTAAAAGAAATAATCCTATCAGAACCAGAATTTAACATCAGACAATACAACATATATCAATCAATGAATTATCCTTATATTGATTATGAAACTGCAAAAGAAAACAATAAATATACTGAATCTCCTGAAACTCATATTAGCAAAAATGATTCAATATGGAAATGGGTAAAAGGAATCACTGAATTAAAGGACTTAGGTGAAGAGAAATTAGTTGTTCCTAAACCACTTAAATTAGGTGAAATAAGCAATCTCCTAGCATCTGGAATGATTAATGGAGAAATATCTTTAGAAGATGGCACTGGTAGGCATGTTGCAATTGGTGGTACTAAATCAATTGAGAAGAAAGAAATAAGTAAATATAAAGATGATAATGGGGAAAATGTTACAGAAACTAAAATTATCAAAATGAGCCTTCCTTATCTTAATATTTTGTGTTCAGATAATGGGAAACTTATTATTAAAGAACTTGGAGGGGAGGAGAGTAATTAATTTGGTACCATACCTAAGAACCACAGATAAAAATACTATCAATTGTAATTCTGATCTAGTAATTTTAGATTCAGGCAATCCAATATTAATATCTCTATGCGATTTACATATTAAAAACAGAAAAATATGCTCTGATTTAATCTCTCATTCTTACCATATTTCATTGCGTGATAGAGAAGATATATTCTTTGAACAATCATTGTATGGTAGAGAAAATCATTATAGATATAAATCTGACAGAATGGAAAATGATTTAACTCATACAATTATTTACAATACTAAAATTAATGATTATTGTATAAATTGGAACAATGAAGATAAGAATGAGATTATCACAAAGTATTTAAGAAATATTCATTATTTGCCTGTTACTAGTGAAATTGTTGGTTTGATTTTAGATAAGGATGAAATTGAACAATTAAAATATAAAAGCAGTTATAGTAGTAGTTATGGATGTGTTAGTGAATGTACGGTTTATACTAATAGTCCAATGTATTTAGATTTAAAAGTTTATAAAATAAATATTACTTGGTTTAAGCAGAGTTTAAATGCTTTGACTTTAGTTGGATACGAGGAAGATTTTGATTGGAGTACAATTGAAGATGTTCAAGAGTATATATTTGCATTTTTAAATCCTATTAAAGAGAGATTGAAGCAAAACGTTAGAGTTTTATTTGATCCTAATAATATTAATCAGAAAATGTTTGAAGGAAAGATGAAACCATTTGATGGTCAAGTTCCTATAATTCAGTCTATGTTAGAAGTATTAAAACGAAGTAGATTCGTATACTTGGCTGCTGAGATGGGAACGGGTAAAAGCACTTGTTCAACTAAAGCAAATCATTGTCATTTATATCCCAATAAACAAAACTATGTAACATTAATTGTTGCTCCAGCAATTACTTTAACTCAATGGAAAGATGAAATAAAAAATAGTAT
>Ga0209319_1000318_pt1 | contig 68385 bp, 60 predicted proteins | sample RifGroE2_FD_184000 | JGI IMG/M metagenome (GOLD analysis project Ga0209319, IMG submission 184000) | Groundwater microbial communities from Rifle, Colorado - Groundwater E2 (SPAdes) (version 2) | ecosystem: Environmental > Aquatic > Deep subsurface > Groundwater | place: Rifle, Colorado, United...
GTAACGTTAAACTGGACAACTTCAAACAGCGGCGATTTTGATACCACCAGCGGCTCGGTTATTTTAAGATGGGCGTCCGGTTCCGCCGGTTCCGAAGTACCGGCAGAAGGAACGGATTATTCAGCCGGCAACACTATTACCACGGCAACCGTGGCCTGCGCAATTTCAAGCGCCGGTTCTACATCCCAAAGCAAGATTGACGGTTCCGGCGGTAGCGCAGGTTGCACCACGAGTGCTTTAACCAACGACCAACAATACACGTACAAAGTTTTCCAGAAAGATACGAGAGGCAACTATGATGTAGGAGTGCTTATTGGAACGTTCTCGCCGTCGGCGGCGCCCAATCCCGTTCCAACGACAACTTCAATCTCCCCGACATCAAAAAACGCCGGGGAGTCCGAATTTACCTTGACCGTCAACGGTACTAACTTTATTTCCGGTTCGGTAGTCAAATTTGACGGTTCCAACCGGACAACCACTTACGTAAGTTCAACTCAATTGACGGCAACAGTTCCCGCTTCCGATTTGACCACGGGCGGAATTTTTTCAATCACGGTATTCAATCTTTCTCCCGGCGGCGGCACTTCCAACGCCCAGACATTTACGGTAAATAACCTCGTTCCAACGACCACTTCAATTTCCCCGACCACGAAGACGGTTTACGACAGCGGATTCACCTTGACCGTCAACGGCACGAACTTTGTTTCCACTTCGGTAGTCAAATTTGACGGTTCCAACCGGACAACCACTTACGTAAGTTCAACCCAGCTTACCGCGACCATTCCGGCTTCCGATTTGACCGCGGCCGGGACTTTTTTAATCACGGTATTTAACCCGACTCCGGGCGGAGGAACTTCAGACGCCCAGACATTGACGGTGAACAATCCCGTTCCTACGACAACCAGCATTGACCCGACCGGAAAAACCGTGGGGGATTCCGAATTCACCATGACGGTTTCCGGAACGCTATTCATATCTTCTTCGGTAGTAAGATTCAACGGCTCAGACCGCACTACTACATTTGTAAACTCAACCACTCTTACGGCAGCCATTCCGGCTTCGGACATCGCTTCCGAAGGCACTTTTCCAATCACGGTATTCAACCCGACTCCAGGAGGAGGAGAATCAAATTCCCAGACCTTCACGATAAGCGTTACCCCTCCCACGCCAAATCCGGTACCGACTCTGACTTCAATTTCTCCTTCTTCGGCAACTCAAAACGATTCGGAGTTCACTATGACGCTTACGGGCACGGACTTTGTGAGCACTTCCGTGGCAAGGTTTAACGGCGTCAGTCGAACCACAACTTATGTAAGTTCAACCCAGCTGACGGCTACCATTCCGTCTTCCGACCTCACCACCGCCGGCAATTTTCCGATTACCGTTTTTACTCCGTCTCCCGGCGGAGGAGAATCCGGCTCAAAGACGTTCACGGTAACCCCGGCTCCAACCGCTCCAACCGTTCCTCTGCCGCCGGTCGGGGAAGCGGTCAGGCCGACCACGATTATTTTTTCCGGAAAAGCGTTTCCGGGAGGAAAGATGTTTATGGTTGACAAAGACATTCGTTACGAGAAAACCGTGAGCCAGGATACCATCACAAACGACGACGGCACTTTTTACACGAGTTTTATTGGGATTCTTCAGGGTCCTCACAGTTTTAGTCTCATTATCAAAGACAAAGAAGGGCGGGGGAGCCAGACCAAATTTTTTAACATCAATACTCTTGTCCAGGATTTTGTGGTGAAAGATTTAATCATTGCTCCGACCGTCGCTTTGGTCGCCTATTCCGTTACGCGGGGAACCGCGACCGTCGTTAAGGGTTATACCACCCCCCAGAGTGGCGTTGTTGCCGAAATAGATGGTATAATAAAAAAAGAGGCGCAAGCAGGACAAGATGGCGCCTATAAGTTGACGATAGATACCGGGCCGCTTGAATTCGGTTCGCATCAAATGCGGCTTAAACAAACGCTCGTGGGAGGAAAAGGAGAGAGCGATTACTCGCCTCTGAAAAATTTCATCGTTTCGCGTGTTCTCTTGCCCAAGGCCGATTTTAACGACGACGGGGCGGTTGACATCAGGGACTGGAGCATATTTCTTTTTCACTGGGGTTCCAAGGACATGGAGAAGAGGATGAAAATTGATTTGAACAATGACGGGAAAATCGACATCAGCGATTTCAGCATATTCGTTCGCAACATAAGAAAAAAATAATAATAAAAAAATGAGAATAAAACTTTTACTAAGTTTTATTGTATTATTCGCGACAGGCGTTTTTGCTTATTCGCCGGCCGCGTCGGCGGCGACGCTTTTTATTTCGCCGCCGAGCGCCGAGGTTGGCACGGGAGACAAGCTGACGCTTGATATCAAAATTGACAGCGAAGGAGTCGGCCTTAACGCCGCGCAGGCGGTTATCCGTTTCCCCAATGACATTCTTGAAGCGACAGGTTTGGACAAAACCGGCTCGGCGTTCAGCTTCTGGCTTGAGGAGCCGAATTTTTCCAACGCCGACGGGGTAATATCGTTTATCGGGGGAATACCTTACGGAGTTACCGGCGGCTCAATTCAGGTTTTGAAAGTTACTTTTACCGCCAAAGGAACCGGCAGCGGCTCCTTGACCGTTTCCGACGCCGCGGTCACCGCGTCCGACGGAAGCGGAACGAATATTTTATCCAAAACCGTCTCTGCGTCTTTTATGGTCGTTCCGAAGAAAGTGGTTCCGCCGACTCCGGTTCCCGCTCCGGTGGAAGTCGTTCCTCCTCCGGTTGAGATCGTCCGTAAGCCGGTGCCAACCGGCAAATTGCCGGTCAAGCCCGCGCTCAATATCCAGTTATATCCGGATGAAACCCGCTGGTATAATCTGACAAGCGTGTTTAACGTCGCGTGGGAATTGCCGCTCGACGTTACAGGGATAACGACCGCGCTCAACAATCAGCCGAATTATGTCCCGCCCAAGAAATCGGAAGGTCTTTTTGAAAACAAGGCCTTTCCGTCGCTCGCGGACGGAGTGCAGTATCTTCACGTCCATTTTCAGAACAACGTCGGATGGGGACCGGCCGCCCATTATCGTCTGGCGGTTGACACTCAGCCCCCGCTTCCTTTTGACATCTCCGCAATTGAAGGTGAGTCAAGCGACAGCCCGACGCCCACGCTTCAATTTGGGACAAACGACGCTCTCTCCGGCCTTAAAGAATATCAGATAAGGATTGGAGACGGAGAGCTGATAAAAGTTTCCGCGGCCGATTACACGGGAATTTACGCGTTGCCGATTTTGACGCCCGGGAAGCGGCAAGTCATTGTCAAGGCGGTTGATAATGCCGAAAACGGAATTGAAGACAGTATCACCATAGAAACTTTACCCATCGCGTCTCCCATCATTACTTTCGTCACGCAAGAACTGTTTTCCGAGGAAACGAGAGGGCTGAACGTGAAGGGGACTTCTTTGCCCGACATAAAGATATTGTTTCAGCTTTACACGGGAGAAGCGCTTATAGCCGAAGGCGCGACCAGCGGCGACGAAATGGGTAACTGGGAATTTACGTTTGACCAGCCGCTAAGAAACGGCGATTATAAAGTCACGGCGCAGAGTCGGGATGCCAGAGGCGCGTTGAGTTTGGTCGTTGATTCCCCGTCCATTAAAGTAAAAAGCAAACCCATTATCCAGATCGGGCCTTTGCAGCTTGGGAGAGGAGGAGCGATCGGCCTTTTGCTCTTCGTGCTGTTGGCGGGATTTGGCGGAGGGGTCTGGTTTTATAAAAAGCGGCAGAAAAAATTGGCGTTGCGCGTTTCGTTCGCCGAAGCGGAGATTACAAAGATTTTTCAACTCTTAAAAGCGGACGCGGAGCGGCTTTTGAAAGCCAGAGAGACCCCGACTGCCGGAAACGACGTGTACGCGATACAAAGATTGCAGGAAAATATTCAAAAAATGGAAAATTACATTAAAAAAGGAGTTGAGAAAATAAAAAAGTAAATTTATTATGGATCAAGGAAAAACAATTCTTATCGTTGAAGATGACAGAGCTTTGTCTCTGACCCTAAAAGATAATTTTGAGAAGGAAGGGTTTGGTATCATTTTGGCGAAAGACGGAGTTGAGGGCTTGAAATTCGCGCTGGAACAGAAGCCGGATTTGATACTTTTGGACATCGTCATGCCAAATATGGACGGGATGACGATGATGAGGAAGCTCCGGGATGACGTGAGAGGCAAAAAGGTTCCGATTATTCTTCTTACGAACCTTGAGGCCGACGACGCGATAATGAAAGGCGTAATAAGAGACGAACCGTCTTATTATCTGGTGAAAGCGAATTGGAAGATGGAGGACGTCATAGAAAAAGTAAAAGAGAGATTGGGTTCGTAAGCAAAATTACCCCGCGCCGCGGGGAGTTTTGTATTTAGCGAAAATTCGCGTTTTGCGGCGGGGATAAAAATGATAAGCGAAACCAAGAAGTGCCATGGCGGATAGCACAAAGATGCTGTAATATTGAAACAGAGAATATGTCAACAAGAATTATCAAAGATTTAATCCCCAAAACGGAACTTGCCGAGATTGCCAAAGAACAATTTGGCGATTTGGTAAAGGCGGTGGTGGATGTGGAACAAGGGATAATGGCGATCGGGGGCGAGCTTCACGCCGATGAAGAAGCCGTGCTTTTGGAACAGGGTTCGCGCCAAGAAGATTTGTGGGGCATCAATTTTTATCCGAACAAGCAGGAAGAAGAATGGCTTGAGTTTGATTCAATGATTAACGTGCGGCCGTCGCAAGACAATCGCTCTCGTGGGGTTGAGAATAATGAGACGCGAGAAAAGATAAAACAAGTAATCAAAAAATTGGTGGCATTATGACCACACAGATTCAACACAAAAATTTGGCAAAAGGCGGATGGCAGGAATTGTCTTTGACAGAACAATTGGGCAATGTCGGAAGCGAGATAAGCCGGGCGCTTCGCTGGCAAGGAAAGGATGATAAGCTATTCCAAGGAGCAATTGAGCGGGCTTTTGAACTTCTTGATTTTACGCTGGGGGATCCTCGCTGGCAAAAACGGTTGAAAGAAATTGCCAGGGCTCGCGAACTGCTTTGCGACGCAATCTTTGGCGGGAAGGAATATAAAAGTTCACTCGAAAATCTTGAGCGTTATTTTTTTCAGTTCGCTCTCGCGTCCCGTTTGCGGAAATAATATCTTTGTCTCCACGAATAGTGGAAAACGAATACTTAAATGAAAAAGCAACTTTTAGCAATTGAAGAGGTCTTAAAGAAATCCGAAGTCGCGCTGCCAATTTCATTGAAAATGAAATTGGCGGAATTGATTTTGGGTTTGTCTTTGTCGCGAAAGCATTTCGGGTTATTCGTGATTTTCGGCTGGAAAAATAAATGGCGGAAATTTACCGATGTCTCCGACAGTTCTCAAGACATTTTTTTGAAGCGCCGCGTGAATGTAAAGAATCTTCAATTTGGCAAGCAAAAACACTATGACATCGCGACAACGATTAATTTTGACGGCGCCATTTTGATCAATCGCCGCGGAAACATAGTCCATTCCGGCGTGATGCTTGAAGGATTACGGCCGAGAATAGTCGCCGACAAAATCAACCCCGGCCGTTTTGAAGATCTTTCGGAACAATTCGGTTTTAAGCAAAAAGTCCATCTCCGCCATTTGAACGCCATCACGGCTTCTTACGTTTTTAAAGGCACGACGGTTTTTACGGTATCGGAAGAAACCGGCAGTTTTCACGTTTTTGAAAAAGGAGGAATAATTTATTCAACCGTTTCGGACGAGCGCGGTAATCTTCAGACCTTTTGAAAAAAATGAAGAATAAAAAAATAAACATAACTCTTCTCATGGGCGGGCCTTCTTCCGAGCGCGAGGTGTCTCTGGCAACCGGAAGGGTCATTTTAAATGCGCTTGATAAAACTAAATATAATCTAACGCCAGTTACCATAAATAAAGATGGAAAATGGCTTTTACCTCCGCCTGATAGAAAATTTCTTAGTGGCGATGAAAACAAAGAAGAAAAAAGTTTGGTCGCACTGGAAACTGGTAATGCTATTAATAAATTGAAAACCGAAAGAGGTGCGGATGTTGTTTTCATCGCCATGCACGGTACATACGGAGAAGACGGCACAGTGCAGGGTTTTTTGGAGATGGCGGGAGTTCCATACACTGGCTCGGGTATTTTGGCGAGCGCACTCGCCATGGATAAACTAAAATCTAGCGAGCTCTTTTTGTTCCATGGCCTTAAAGTTCCAAAGTATCTCAATTTTTCTAACAAGCAATGGAATAAAGACAAAGATAAAATAACAACCAAAGTGAGCGAAAAAATTTCGCTTCCCTGTGTTATCAAACCTTCAAATTGTGGCTCTAGTGTTGGCATAACTATTGTTAGAAAAATTGATGATCTAGAAAATGCCGTGCAATTGGCTTTTTCTTACGACGACATAGTTCTTGCACAAGAATATATCTCTGGCGTGGAAGTTACTTGTGCTGTGTTGGATGAGGGAGGAGACAAGGAACCCATTGCACTGCCTCCGACACAAATCATCCCTAAGGATTCCGAATTTTTTGATTATCATGCGAAATACACACCTGGCGCTACGGAAGAAATTACTCCTCCGCGTCTACCCGCCGAGATAATCAATAAAATTCAGGAGAACGCTTTGCAAGTGCACAAAATTATCGGCTGTTCCGGAATGTCGCGAACTGACATGATTTTGGGCGGGGACGGGAAATTATATGTTTTGGAAATTAACACCATTCCCGGCATGACCGAAACGAGCTTACTGCCGCAAGCGGCCGCCGCCGCCGGCATTTCTTTTCCGGACCTGCTTGATAAAATAATCCAAGCCGCTTTGAATAAAAGGAAATCGCTTTAAGAATTTTGTCAGGTTTTTCATGAAGTGATAAAATGGAAATACTATGTTGAGTAGAATTAAAAGTAAGTTTGCCGCGGCGGGATTGTCAAAACTGAAAATCGTTCTTCCGGCGATTTCGGTTTTATTTGTTTTGCTCGCCGTCGGTTTTTATGTTTTTTATCTTGGCGAGAAGGAGTTCGTTCCGGTTCAGGCGGGAGCGGGGCAGAACGTTCAGGGATGGATATGGTCCGAAAACATCGGCTGGATAAGTTTAAACTCTTCAAACTGCGACCCTGACAACGACGGCCAATCAAACGGCGCTACGGGCTGTCCTTCAACCGGTTCCGCGGTTCCGAATTATGGCGTGTCAATTTATAGGCCGAGCAACTGGAGCGACGCGGAAGCCGGAAAATTTTCCGGCTGGGCGTGGTCCGAAAATATCGGCTGGGTTACTTTTGACCGCGCGACAGCCGGAAATCCGCCGACCGCTCCGTTTCTGAACGCGACAAATACCATAATGGCCGCGCTTGACGACGACAGCAACGCGGTTCGCGGCTGGGCCAGGGCGGTTTCCGCCTGCAAAGATAATTATTGGAACGGAAGCGCCTGCACTTCAACCTCGGCCGGCAGCGCCTCCGGCGGCTGGGACGGCTGGATTAAATTGGGGCCCTCAACTATGGGCGTTGACGCCACTCCTCCGGTTATATCTTCGGTTGTCGCCATAAACATCACCGCGACTTCCGCGACCGCCACATGGTCAACCGACGAAATATCAACTTCTCAGGTTGAGTATGGATTAACAGTTTCTTACGGTTCTCAAACAATATTGGACGCGACTTTGCTAACCTCTCATTCGGTTAATTTAACCGGACTCACTTCAAACACTCTTTATCATTTTCGCGTCAAATCAAAAGACGCGGCGAATAACGAAGCAATTTCCGGGGACTACACTTTCACGACGCTTGAAATTCCCGGCAGTTTGAACTGGACGCAGACAAGTAATCCTTTAAACTCTGCCAATACCGAACGGGCTCAAGCCATTGCCGTTGATTCAACCGGAATTTATGTTGCCGGTTCTGACAAGTCGGCAGGCGCGGGCCGATGGCGCGTTGAGAAAAGAAATGTGTCGGACGGCAGTATTGTTTGGACCATTACAAGCGATCCTCACAGTACTTGCAATGATATTTCTTACGCCATCGCCGTTGACTCAACCGGAATTTATGTCGCCGGTCAAGCTAATGCCGCCGGCGCTTGCGGCTATTATAGATGGCGCGTTGAAAAAAGAAGTTTGACGGACGGTTCTCTGATTACTTCGTTTGGCACTAATGGGATTGTGGATGGCGTCGCGAGCGGTTCTGATGCTAGAAGTGCTACCGCAATTGCCGTTGACTCAACCGGAATTTATGTCGCGGGCTATGACGCAGTTCCAGGAAATTATCAATGGCGAATTGAAAAATTAAATCCGACGAATGGAAGCTCTATTTGGGTTCAAACAAGCAATCCCAGTTCACAGACTGCTGAATATGCTTACGCAATTGTCGTTGACTCAACCGGGTTTTATGTCGCCGGTTCTGACTTGTCTCTTGGCAGTTCCAATGCTCAATGGCGCGTTGAAAAAAGGAACTTGACTGACGGAAATTTGATTACTTCCTTTGGAACAAACGGAGTGGCAACGAGTAATCCGAGCTCATCAAGCGATGTTTCCTACACAATTACCGTTGACTCAACCGGGTTTTATGTCGCCGGTTATGATTCTTCGCCGGGAAATTATCAATGGCGCGTTGAAAAAAGAAGTTTAACTGACGGAAGTCAAATTTGGGTTCAAACAAGCAATCCCAGTTCGCAGAACGATCTGGCCTACGCCATCGCCGTTGACTCAACCGGAATTTATGTGGCGGGTTCCGACCGCACCGTCGGTTCATCAAATCTTCAATGGCGCGTTGAAAAAAGAAGTTTGATAACAGGCGTTCTTATTTACGGGGTGACGAGTAATCCGAGCAGTACTAATGACGAGGCATTGGCGATTACCGTTGATTCGTCAGCGATTTACGCCGCGGGCTATGACAATGTGCCGGGCAACGAACAGTGGCGGATTGAAAAAAGAGCTAAGGGTATGGCTGATACCAGCGCTCCGCTAATTTCCGGCGTGGCCGCCAAAAATATCACTTTTGATTCCGCTGCCATTGTTTGGAACACGGACGAGACGGCAAATTCACAAGTTGACTATGGCCTGACAACTTCCTACGGAACCACGTTCAGTTATACTTCAACTTACGGAACTTTCCATGTGTCTATTTTGAACGGTCTTTCGCCGAATACAACTTACAATTTCAGGGTGAAATCAAAAGATCCTAATAACAACGAAGCAACGAGCGGAAATTATACCTTTACAACATCAGCTACGACTCTTGGCACTATCGGAGACAGGCTTGGCACCAATGGCGTTTATGCGTGGTCCGAGGGGAGTATTTATGGAGTTTCAACCACTCCTGTTGCCTGTAAAAAAGGAACGACATACGCGGGGACCGCGGGCGATCCTTATCCGTCCGTCACAAATATTAATGCTGGCCGCGCTCATTCTCTCGCGATTAAAACCACGGGTAAAGTTGAAGCGTGGGGAAGTAACAGCTGGGGTAAACTCGGAACTGGCGCAGGAGGAGCTGCGTATACTTCAATATCAACATTAATGAGTAATACCATCGCTCTTGCCGCAGGATATGATAACTCTCTTGCCGTTAAATCCGACGGCACGGTCTGGGCGTGGGGCGCCAATAGTGCCGGTCAACTCGGTATTGGGACGTCCGACAATAACACGCATATCACACCGGTTCAGGTTTTGGGTCCGGGCGGCGTGGGTTATCTGACCGGAGCAACGGCAGTTGCGGTATCATATTTTTCGTCCGCGGCATCTTATTCAAATGCCACGTCTTTTGCTCTCAAATCAGACGGCACGGTTTGGGTATGGGGATATGGCTACAGCACAACTCCTGTTCAGCTCAGTCAAGGAGTTTTAAGCGATATAGTCGCGATTTCTGCAAAAACGTCTGGTTTGACGCTTGCTCTCAAATCAGACGGCACGGTCTGGACATGGGGAACATATCCCGTTCAAGTACAAGACTCAAGCGGCACCGGCTATTTGAATGATGTGATAGCAATAAGCGCAAGCGGCAATCATTCGCTTGCTCTCAAATCAGACGGCACGGTCTGGGCGTGGGGAACTAACACATATGGACAATTAGGAGACGGAACGACAACGGCCAGAACACTGCCTGTTCAGGTTTCCGGCTTGTCGAGCGTTAAGGCAATCAGTGCCGGATTCGTAAGCTATTTTCATTCGCTTGCTCTCAAATCCGACGGCACGGTCTGGGCGTGGGGCCAAAATAACTACGGTCAATTGGGAAACGGAACGACTGATTCAAGCGCTCACTCTACCCCGGCGCAGGTTCCGGGTCTTTCAGGTATTAGTGTGATTGCGGCTGGCGACGCTAATTCATTTGCTCTTGAACAAAGCGGCAATGTTGTCTGGGCGTGGGGCTTTAACAACAATGGTGAGGCTAATTACAGCGGCGGTCCGCTTGGCGACGGAACAACCATTAATCGCTCTTCCCCGGTTCAAGTAAGCGGCATTTACAGCGGAGTTTCCTGGACAGACATTCCTTGTCCGGCTAATACCAAACATCTTTTTAAGACCATGGCTCCTCAGCCCGGATTGCTTGCTTTTGTTAACGCAGGAGGATCATCAGCTCTCGTTTATCTTTATCGTTCCACGGACGACGGACAAAATTGGACATTAGAACACACAGGCGGCGATCAGGTTAATATTCCGCAACGAAATATTATTACTCAAGTTGGCGATCAAATTTACGCTTACTGCGGAAAAAATCCAAGCGGATATAACCAAATTTGCAGAAGTAGTGATGACGGCCAAACTTGGACGCAATCCGTGACGCCTATTACGGGCAGTTTCTGCTCTTTATACGCGCACACTAATGTGGTTTTAGTCGGAACTTGTTTTGGATCAGGGGGGCCTGTCGGTAAAATAACTTTATCAGCCGATTTCGGAAGCACTTGGCCAGAGGTTTATTGGATGGGTTCTAATTCGCAAAGTGAAGTTGGTAATATGTACGGTTTTGAATATGTGGAATCCGGAGCCGGTGATGTTATTTCTCCCACTTTCGGCTATATTGCTTTTGACGGGAGTACAAGAAAAATTTGGAAGCGCGTGACAAGGTATACTTATCCCACCTGTACTAATACCAGTACGGGCACCAATAGATTATCAAAAGGCGCCGCCGGTTGTCCGCCGGCAGCCGCTCAATTATGCGGAACATATTCCACGGACGCCAATTGTGAGTTTATGGTCGCGTGGAAAGATATTGCCGCCACTTTTCCTTTTACGGCTACTTTCGGTTCAATGTCAGTATTTTACGGCAATGATATTCCTGCTCCAAGCCCAACCGACATTCTTTACGCCGTTGTGCAGGATAGTGTCAGTCCTTATATCGCCAAAGTCATAAAAAGCACTGACTACGGTTCAACATGGACTCTTCATTTTGATACCGGAGTTGCAGGACAGCAACCGGGCAGAATAGCGAAACTTCTCAATGAAGCAAAACTTCTGTTTACTTTGTATAATAATAGTGTTTATAAAATCTCTCCATGACCAAAGTTATTTTTGACATTGAAACAATAGGAAAGGATTTTGAACAGCTGGACGAGGTCTCGCGGGAATATTTGGAAAAAAGTTTTGAGAGGTATCTAAAGACCGAAGAGGAAATTGAAGAGGCGAAAGACCAGTTGAGTTTTTCGCCTTTGACCGGCGAGATTGTCGCCGTCGCGATGATAAATCAGGAGACCTCCGGAGGAGTTGTTTATTTTCAGGCGCCGAATAAAAAGATTGAAGAGTTTGAAGAAAACGGCGTGCGATTTATTCCCGGCGACGAGCGGGAAATTTTAAGTAATTTCTGGCGGGACATAAAGAATTTCAGGCAATTCATAACTTTCAACGGCAGAACTTTTGATTGCCCTTATCTGATGATTCGTTCGGCCGTCAATAAAGTCCGGCCGACGAAAAATCTGATGCCTTATCGTTACGCCTCCGAAGAACACGTTGACCTTTTTGACCAGTTGACTTTTTACGGCGCGGTCAGGCGGAAGTTCAATTTGCATATGTGGTGCAAGGCCTTTGACGTTAAAAGTCCGAAAGAGGAGGGAATCAGCGGCGAGGATGTAAAGCAATTGTTCAAAGAAGAAAAATACGCGGAAATAGCCCGTTACTGTCTCGGCGATGTTTTCGCCACGAAAGAATTGTATCAATACTGGGAGAAATATCTGAAGTTTTGAGTTGTCCCGTTAACCTTGGTTGACGAAATTGTTTTTTAGTTTTAACATATTCCTATATTCATAATTTTATGGAGGCCCTGAAGTTTATTTTGAACATATTCCTGTTTCCGTTTCGCGCCATCGGCCGGCTTTTTTATTATTCTCCGGCCGGAAAAGGAAACAGCCGCTTGCGATTTCTCGTGTTTTTTATTTTCGCGATCGGCCTCGCTGCCGGCTTTTTCGCTTATCCTCAAGCATGGGACAAAAGCGCGGATTATCTGAACTCGAAATTCAATTTGTCAGTCCCTCATTTTTGGACAAAGCCGTATTCTTTGGGCCTTGATCTGCAGGGCGGCACCCATCTTGTTTATCAGGCGGATTTAACGAACATTGAAAAGAAGGACTACGCTTCGGCGATGGACGGCGTGCGGGACGTTATTGAACGAAGAGTGAATCTTTTCGGCGTCAGCGAGCCGCTGGTTGAAGTCAACAGGGTGGGGGATGACTGGCGGTTGATTGTTGAGCTTGCCGGCATTAAGGACGTGAATCAGGCGATTAAAATGATAGGCGAGACGCCCTATCTTGAATTTAAAGAAGAGCGGCTGGAGCAGGAAAGAAACGAACTTTTGGAAAAGCAAAAAGGCGAAATTGAAAAAATGCAAAAAGGGGAGGCGCCGGACGAGACGATTTTAAGGACCGACCCTTATTTCATTCCGACTTCCTTAACCGGCAAATATCTGCAGAGGTCCCAGCTTGATTTTGACCAAAACACGTTTGAACCAATCGTCACTTTGGAATTCAATTCCGAAGGAGCGGCGTTGTTTGAAGAAATTACGAAAAGGAACGTCGGGAAAATGGTGGCGATTTATCTGGACGGCCAGCCGATCAGCACGCCGAAAGTCAACGAAGCGATAAGCGGCGGCCGGGCCGTCATTTCCGGACGTTTCGCGGTTCAGGAAGCGAAAGAACTCGTTCAGCGCCTGAACGCCGGCGCCCTGCCCGTGCCGATATCTCTGGCCAGCCAGCAAAGCGTCGGCGCGAGTTTAGGTCAGGACTCTTTGCGGAAAAGTTTGTTCGCCGGGCTTATCGGTTTTCTGGTAGTGGCGCTTTTTATGATAATCTATTATCGTTTGCCCGGGTTTCTCGCGGTTTTGGCCCTGCTTTTTTACACGGCCGTTATTTCGACTTTGTTTAAGCTAATTCCGGTAACGTTGAGCTTGGCCGGAATCGCCGGTTTTATTTTGTCGGTCGGCATGGCCGTTGACGCGAATATTCTGATTTTTGAAAGAATGAAAGAAGAGAGAAGGCGCGGCCGCGATCTGGCGGGAAGCATTGAAGAGGGTTTTAGCAGAGCATGGACATCAATTCGCGACTCGAATGTTTCATCGCTCATCACCTGTGCCATTCTTTACTGGTTCGGAACGAGTATTGTTCAGGGTTTTGCCCTGACCTTGGCAATCGGCATTTTAATCAGCATGTTCTCGGCAATAAGCGTAAGCAGGACGCTGTTGAGAATTTTCGTTGGAACGCGGCTGGGAGAAGTCAAATGGCTTTTCGGAGGAAAATAAAATTTTATTTACAACCAACAATTTATGAACATCATCGGCTACAGAAAAATTTACTATACCGTTTCCGGAATTTTAGTTTTGATAAGCTGGGTTTTTTTGATTGTTTGGGGTTTGAAACTCGGCATTGAGTTTACCGGCGGAAGTTTAATTGAAGTTGGTTATAAAGACGCGCGTCCGGCGATTGAAGAGATTAAGCAAAAACTTGAGCCGCTGAATTTAGGTACCGTAAATATTACCCCGACGGACCAGAACGCGGTCATGCTCCGGCTTAAGGATGTTGACGAATCGACTCATCAGCAAATTCTCGGCGCCCTGAAAGACGGGAAGGAACTGGACGAAAAAAGATTTGAATCCGTTGGTCCGACGATCGGCAGGGAATTGAAGACGCGTTCGGTGCAGGCAATTATCATAGTGTTGTTCGCGATAGTCATTTATCTTGCCTGGGCTTTTCGCAAGGTTTCCAAACCGGTTGCTTCCTGGAAGTATGGAGTGGTCGCCGTTCTGGCGCTGATTCACGATGTTTCGATACCCTTGGGCGTTTTTTCGCTTTTGGGCAAATTTTACGGCGTGGAAATTGATACCCTGTTCGTTACGGCGATTTTGACGGTTTTGGGTTTTTCGGTGCATGACACGATTGTTGTCTTTGACAGAATCAGGGAGAATCTTAAAAAAGGAGGCGTTGAACATTTCAACGATATCGTGAACAAAAGCGTGAACGAGACCCTGACGAGATCAATCAACACTTCTTTGACCGTTCTTTTCGTGCTTTTGGCGATTTATTTTTTCGGCGGAGCCACGATCGCCAATTTCTCCTTGACTTTGATAATCGGGATTATCGCGGGCACCTATTCGTCCATATTCATCGCGAGCCCTTTGGTTGTGAGCTGGGAGTTGTGGGCACGGAAAGGAAGGTAAGGGACTTGACAGTTTAGAGGGCTGATGATATTCTTTAAATTACGATATCTAAATATTTTAAGATATGGCCGGGAAAAATACTTGTCAAAAATTGAACGTCCAAAAAATTATTTTTGAGATGACCGCCTCTTTGCCGTCGCGGACGAAAGACGTGATTGAAAAAAGATTCGGCTTGAATCAAGCCGAAGCGATTACGCTTGAGGCAATCGGTCAGAAATACGGCATCACCCGCGAGCGGGTCAGGCAAATTGAATACGACGGCTTGAGCGTGTTAAGACAGCCGCAGCGCCTTGAGTCGCTTAATTCGTTTTTTGAATTGGCGCAAAGCCATTTGAGGGACCGTGGCGATTTTCAGGAGGAGCAATCGCTTTATAAAGAATTGGGGCAGACGATTAATCTCGCGCCGCGGCAGTTTTATTTTGCTTTGTATTTGAACAAAAATTTTCATTATTTGCCGGCTGGCCGCCAATATAACGCCGCCTGGACGATAAATAAAAATTCCGCGGCAAAAGTTCAGAAAGCGATAAATCAGATCGTAAAGGAACTCCGGATGATTCGCCGGCCCGTTTCGCAAAACGAGATTCTGGCAGTCGGCGCGCGGCATCTCAAACAAACGGTCGGTTTTTCTCTCGTGTCCGACACAATTACCAATTCTTCTTTGGCGCTCGCGAAGGAGATAGCGAACAATCCGTTCGGCGAATACGGACTCGTTCATTGGGCCGACATCAATCCCCGCGGCGTTCGCGACAAGGCCCATTTAATTTTCAAGAGGCACGGCAAGCCCCTTCATTTCCGGGAAGTCGCCGAGCATATAAATAAGGCCTCTTTTGATTCGCGTTCGGCGCATCCGCAGACGGTCCACAACGAACTGATTAAAGACCAGCGTTTCGTGCTGATCGGCCGGGGAATTTACGCTTTGAAGGACTGGGGTTATGAACCCGGAACTGTCAAGGATGTTTTGTTAAACTTGTTTAAAAAAAGCCGCCGGCCTCTTTCCAAAGACGAAATCATCAACAAAGTAACGGCTCAGCGTTTGGTGAAGGCAAATACGATTTTATTGAATCTTCAGAACAGGAATTATTTTGAACGGACCGCGGACGGCAAATATTCGCTTAAAGACAAAGCGATTACCGCCGAAGCATAACGGCCAACGATGCCTTACTTTTTGGCAAAAACCGTAGATATTTTTTTAAGCTATTGGTGGATATATTCACCAATAGTCTTATTTTTACTCTTTAGAGCTCTTTGGCTCGTTTACATCCAAACTTTAACCGCCAAAGCGATAAACTGGGTGCTTTTGGAGGTTAAAATTCCGAAAGAAATATTAAAGACGCCCAAGGCGATGGAGCAGTTTTTCGCCGGATTGTCCGGCGTCAAAAGCGGCGCGAATTTCGTGGAAAAATGGTGGGAGGGAAAGATTCAGCAGTGGATGAGTTGCGAGATAGTCGGCAAAAACGGCGACATTTATTTTTTTATTCGCACTCCGGTCGGCTTCAGAAATTTGGTTGAAGCGAACATCTATTCCCAGTATCCGGACGCCGAAATCAAAGAGGCGCCGGATTATGTTTTTGACGTGCCCGAAGACGTTCCGAACAAGGATTATAATCTGTGGGGCACGGAATTCGTATTAGTGAAAGAAGACGCTTATCCCATCAGAACATACATCGCGTTTGAGGAACAGGTTGAAGAAAAACGGCTTGATCCGCTGGCGAACCTCGCGGAGGTTTTGAGCAAACTAAAAGACGGCGAACAAATCTGGCTTCAATATCTTGTCAAACCGGCGGACGACGAATGGAAAAAGAAGGGAGACGCGCTGGTCGCGAAATTAATCGGCAAGAAAATTCCGTCAAAAGAAGGTCCTTTGTGGAAAGCCCTTGTCTGGGTCGGTCAGTTTTTCCGGGATTTAATCATCGGCTTGTACAAAATTCCCGAACAGCTTTCCGCGGACGAAAAAAAAGAAGCAATGGCTTCTTTGATGCAATATTTGTCGCCGGGCGAAAAAGAAGTTGTCGCGGCGATAGAAATGAACCTTTCAAAAATCGGGATGGATACGGCTATTCGTTTCATTTACATCGGCCGAAGCGACATTTTTTCCCGCGGGAACATTTCGGCAATTATCGGAACTTTCAAATTGTTCAATACTTTGAATCTCAACGGCTTCAGGCCAAATAAGCTGGCAAGCACGTCGGTTGATTATTTTTTCAAAAAGCGGCGGGAATACGCCAAAAAAAGACGGCTTTTGAACGCGTATAAACTTAGAATGTTTACGTCCAAACCCTTTGTTTTGAACATTGAAGAATGGGCGACGATTTATCATTATCCGACTTACATCATTGAAGCGCCGACGGTTCGCCGGATAGAAGCCAAGAAAGGCGAGCCGCCAATCGGTCTGCCGACATAATAAAAACACTATGGACGATATCACATATTTCGCGGAGGCAAATTTTCGCGACAAGCGAACCAGATTCGGAATAAAGCGCCAGGACCGGCGCAAACACGTGTACGTCATCGGAAAGACCGGCATGGGCAAGACCACGATTCTGGAAAATATGGCCATCCAGGACATACAGTCCGGCGAAGGCATTGGTTTCATGGATCCGCACGGCGATACCGCCGAAAAGCTCCTTGATTACATTCCGGAAGAGCGGATTGACGACGTGATCTATTTTAATCCGGCGGATATTCAATTTCCGATTGCTTTTAACGCGATTGAAAATGTTGACCCTGACAAGCGGCATTTGATGGCTTCGGGTCTTGTCGGCGTTTTTCATAAATTATGGGCCGAGACATGGGGCCCGCGGCTTGAGCATGTTTTACGAAACACCATTATGGCGCTTCTTGAAGTTCCGGACAGCACTCTTTTGGGGATTATGAGGATGCTTGTTGACAAACAGTTTAGGAAGAAAATCGTTGAACAGCTTAAAGACCCCGTGGTAAAGAGTTTTTGGACGGAGGAATTCGCCAAGTATTCGGATAAATTCCAGACCGAAGCCGTCGCGCCGATTCAAAATAAAGTCGGTCAATTTTTGACAAGCTCGTTGATCCGCAACATTGTCGGACAAACTCATTCGGCCATTGATATCCGAAAAGCGATGGACGAAGGGAAGATTGTGATTATGAATCTTTCCAAGGGCAGGATCGGCGAAGATAATTCGGCGCTTTTCGGCGCGATGCTTATCACAAAGATTCAGTTGGCCGCCATGTCGCGGGTTGATACGCCTGAAGAGGAGCGCAAAGATTTTTTTCTTTACGTTGACGAGTTTCAGAATTTTTCAACCGAATCGTTCGCCAACATATTGTCCGAAGCCAGAAAATACCGTCTTAATTTGACGCTGGCTCATCAATACATCACTCAAGTTCAGGAAGAAGTCAGGGACGCGGTTTTCGGGAATGTCGGAACGATGATAACCTGCCGGGTCGGCGGGGCCGACGCCGAATTTTTGGAAAAAGAATTCAGCCCGGAATTTATGTTGAACGATATAGTGAATCTGGGTTTCGCGAGCATTTATTTGAAGTTAATGATCGACGGCATCGCTTCAAGACCGTTTTCGGCTGCGACCTTGCCGCCGATTCCAAAACCCGAAGTGAGTTATCGCGACGAGATTATCAAGCGTTCAAGAGAAAGATACGGAACCGCCCGCGAAGAAGTTGAACAAAAAATTATTGAGTGGTCTCGGCCGATTGAAGCGTCTGTTTCGGGGGCCAGCTTCGCCGCCGAGGCGGGGGAAGGCATGTCCGCCCGGGCGGGCGCTTCATTCGCGCCGCAAAAACCGCTTTACGACGCTCATTGTTTTGTTTGCGGCCAGAAAACGCAGGTTGTTTTCGTGCCTGACCCGAATCGGCCTGTGTATTGCAAGGAACATCTGAATCTCATAAAGGAAAAAGGAGCCGCGCCTATGCCCGCGCGTGCGGCCGGGTCAGTCAGCCAGCGGCCTGAGCCGCAGGCGATGGCAGGCTTGCCTGCGCACGCAGGCGGGCCTCCTCCAGCCGCTCCGAGGCAATTTTTTCCACAACGAGTTTCGCCTCCGCCGCGCGTTCCGGAACGGGCGCCTGCCCGAGCAAACGGCGGGCCTGCAATTTCCAAGCGGTCACCCGAGGAACGAATAAGTTTGAATGAGGCCTTCAAAAAACCGCCGGTTCTTTTCCGGTCTGAAAAAAAAGAACACCGCAAAGTGAACGTTGACGAACTCAAAAAAATTATTGATGAGACGGTGAACAAAAAAGAAGAAGAATAAAAAAATACCCCCTTCGGGGTATTTTTTTAGCGCGTCCGTCAGGAAGGCATAATTACATCTTTGCTTTTTCAACCCTTTCCACGTATTCTCCTGTTTCGGTATTGATCTTGACGACGTCGCCGGCGTTGATAAACAGGGGAACGCTGATTTGGGCGCCGGTTTCCAAAATGACGGTTTTAGAGCCGCCTTGCGCCGTGTCGCCTTTAATGCCGGGCGGCGCTTCGGCGATTTTCAAATCAATTTTGATTGGCAGGGAAATGTTTATGATTTTATCCTGGAAACTGACGGCATCCACAAGGGTGTTCGGTTTGAAAAATTTCACGCTTTCATCCAGTTGATCCTGCGTCAGAGTAAATCTGTTTTGAGGATTTTCCGGCTCGCAGAAAAAATACTGGCCCCTGCTGTTGTAGAGGTATTTTACCTGGGAGCGGGTTATCTCCGCTTCCTCCAGTTTGTCGTTCTGATGGAAAGTCCGTTCAACAATCTTTCCGTTAATCAGATTTTTTATTTTCGTCTGGGCAACCGGTTTTCTTTGCTGCATTCTCAAAAATTGAAATTCAAGAACAACGTACGGCTGGCCGTCCATGACGATGTAAGTTCCGGGTTTTAGTTCGTTGTAGGAAAGCATATTAATAAGATTTCATGTTAAATTTACCCAGTTATCTTATCTGATTTTTTAAAAAATTTCAAGAGTTTTGACTTAAGCTTGTAAAAATCAGATTTTATTGTATAATATCAATCATGACTATTTCAAAAACGAAGAAAGTATTCGTTGCGATGTCGGGCGGCGTTGATTCAAGCGTCGCGGCTTTGCTGTTAAAGCAAAAAGGTTACGATGTCGTCGGGGTTTTTATGAAAAATTGGTCTCAAAATCTGGCGGGCGGGGAGTGTGCTTGGGCAAGAGACCAGGAAGACGCGAGAAAAGTCGCGGCGAAAATCGGCATTCCGATTTATACTTTTGATTTTGAAGAGGAATACAAGAAACGGGTGGTTGATTATATGCTTAAGGAATACGCGGCGGGGAAAACGCCCAATCCGGACGTGATGTGCAATAAGGAGATCAAGTTCGGTTTGTTTTTGGAAAAAGCCCTTTCATTGGGGGCGGATTTCGTCGCGACGGGACACTATGTCCGGCGTTCGCCGGAATTTCCAATTTCCAATTTCCAATTTCCAAATGATACAGAAATTGCTGAAAATTTTGGCATTGAAAATTCATTGAAAATTGAAAATTATAAATTGAAAATTGCGAAAGATCAGAATAAGGATCAAAGCTACTTCCTTTGGACCCTCACACAAGAACAATTAAAACATTGTTTGTTTCCGATAGGCGATTATCTGAAATCAGAGGCCGGAGGTGCTGAGGAGCAGAAGCGACGAAGTATTCGCGAAACGGCAAGGAAATTCGGTTTGCCGACAGCCGATAAAAAAGACAGTCAAGGGGTTTGTTTTATCGGGAAATTTGATTTTGCCGAGTTTTTGAAATCGCGAATTCCGGCAAATCCGGGACAGATTAAGACCGTTGACGGAAAAGTCGTCGGCGAGCACGATGGCCTCGCGTTTTATACCGTTGGCCAGAGGCATCTTAAAATATCAAATCTCAAAAATCAAAAATCAAACAGTTTGCCGGTTTATGTTTCCGAAAAGAATATAAAAACCAATACAATAGTTGTGGCCGAAGGAAACGATAACCCAGCGCTGTTTCAAAGCGAACTCACGGTTAATGACATTCATTGGATTTCGGGGATTGAGCCGTCTTTGCCTTTGAAATGCGAGGCGCGAATTCGCTATCGTCAGCCGCTTCAATTCTGTACCGTTAACCTGCAACCTATAACCCACAACCTACAAGCCATCTTTGACGAGCCGCAGAGGGCGGTTACTTCCGGCCAATCAATCGTATTTTATCGGGGTGAAGAAATGCTCGGCGGGGGAGTGATTGCCAATTTCATGTTTTAGGCACACACATATGACGGTTACTCCAATTATTTGAACTGCAGACATACTGAACCTGTATAAAATTTAATTTCAAAGATTATGGGATTTGTAATTATTGCCGTTATCATACTAATATTTGCGACTTATAAGTTAAGCGAGGCGTTGAAGAACAAGCGCTCGCTTGCTTTATTGTTATCTCTAAAAAAATACGAACCCGATTTTAAAAATGCCTTAATCGATTTCCAAAGCTTAGCCCAAGGCAATTGGTATATTAGCGACCGGCAGTACCGCTTATGGAAGGATAAATACGAATACTTAGCCGGAATGCTTAATCCAGTTTTTTACAAGATTAAAAACAAGAACCCTTTTAAAAAGCTAGTTATGGATTTTGCCGGTTTCTGGTATGAGGGACGGAAGTTGTTTATAGACGGCTTTAACGAAAAATTTGTTAAACAAGAGTCGTCAGTAATTAAGCGGATATTAAGCGAAAAGGAAATACAAAATAATAACGATCAAGTTACGGCCATCGCTTCCGATGAGGACAATACGCTATTGGTGGCGGGCGCGGGTACAGGTAAAACAACAACTATATTGGGCAAATTAGCCTATCTCATAGAACGGGTAGGAGTGAAGCCCGAAGACATTTTACTCTTATCCTTTACCGGTAGGGCTGTGGAAGAACTGACTGACAGAATCAGTAAAAAATTCTCTGATAAAAACATTAAAGCTCTTACTTTTCATAGTTTTGGTTTGTCCATAATTGGCAAAGTGCTCGGACAAAAACCCGACTTGGCATTTTCTACCGGCGCAGGCAGGCAAAAATTTCTGAATGAACAGTTTGATATGCTTCTAAAAAACTCAGATTATCTTCACCGAGCCGTGGAATACTTCGCCTATTATTTTAAGCCGGTTGTTTTGGAGCCGGGATTTAAAAATTTTGACGACTATTACAAGTATGTTAAAACTGAACAAAACCTTACCTTGCAGAAAGAACGGGTTAAAAGCCAGCAGGAAGTTATGATTGCTAATTTTTTGTATATCAACGGCATTAACTATGTTTACGAGCAACCATATAAACATCCTACTTCCACAAGTGAATATAGGCAGTACAAGCCTGATTTTTATTTGGCTGACTATGATATTTACCTCGAGCATTTCGGCATTAACCGCAACGGCGAAGTTCGTTTTACTCAAAATGTAGCCCAGAATGCCGTTCGAACAAAAAAATACCAAGCGGAAATGGCATGGAAACGGGACTTGCATAAAAAGCACCAGACCATACTGGTTGAGACTTTCAGCTATGAATTTACAGAAAGAAACTGGATGGAGCGGCTAACCAGCAAGCTCCAAGCCCACAACGTAAATTTTTCCAAGCGCAACATTGGGGAAATATTTTCAACTTTAAAAGCAAGTGGTAGCGTTAAACAAATAGTTGAGTTGTTCGGTACTTTCTTGGATTTGAGCAAATCTAACGGTTATACCTTGCCAAAACTGCAAAGCATAATTTTATCTCGTAACAGCACAAGAGAGTTGGCGTTTTTTGACATCTTTTCTCCCATATATCAAGCATACGAGAAATATTTGGACCGGACGAATTCCATTGACTTCCATGACATGCTTATTAAAGCCGCCAATTTCATAAATGAAGGACAATTTAAAACTAATTTCAAATATATCATTATTGATGAATTTCAGGATTTTTCCAAAAGCAAGTATTTGCTGGTTAAAGCGTTATGCGAACAGAATCCTGGCGTCAAGCTGTTTTGTGTGGGCGATGATTGGCAATCAATATTCCGCTTCGCGGGTTCTGATATTTCGCTTATGACAAACTTTGAAGAAGACTACGGGTTTACTAGAAAAAATCAGCTGATTATTACCAATCGTTTTAACAACCAGCTTGCTGTTGTTTCAAACCAGTTCATTCTGAAAAATCCCCATCAGATAAAAAAGGAAGTTAGGTCGGAAAAAACCGTATTTGGTGAAGCGGTGGAAATTCTCCATAAGAGAAATACTAATGATACAGAGCAACTCCTGAGGGAAATTTTAAGTTCTCTTAACAAAACTGCGGCTGGAGAAAGGAAGATTGCAACCGTTTTTTTGTTGGGGCGTTATAAACATAACAAACCAGGTGACTTTTTAAAGTATCAAAACCAATATAAAAAGCTATCCATTGAATTTCTCACTATTCATGCTTCCAAAGGCACTGAAGCCGATTATGTAATAATCATGGATGTGCTTGCTGGCAAGTACGGCTTTCCTTCCGAGGTAACGGACGATCCTCTTTTGGAAATTGTTTTAAGCAAAGGAGATTCATACCCGCATGCGGAAGAACGACGCCTTATGTATGTCGCCATGACCCGCGCCAGGCATAAAGTTTTTATCATCACGGAAGACGGCAGGCAATCCGTTTTCGTTTTGGAACTGGAAGGATCAAAAAACCCTAATACTACTACCATGAGGTGCGAGGATTGCGGAGGAGAAATGGTTAAAAGGAAAGGGCCTTACGGCACTTTTTATGGCTGCATTAATTATCCGAAGTGCGATTTCAAGGTAAATATAAGGCGTGCGCATTAGTTAACTTTAAGTAATCGGTGAAAAACGGGATTAGGCCATCTAATGGGATAGTGGACAATTTTTTTTATTTTTAGTAAGCTGGAGTCAGCGCATTAACAATTTGTAAAAAAGGAGAGGCGAGTGGAACGATTGTGGTACTTGTGGTACTGGCTGTCGGAGGAGCCGATGACTTGGCAATCAATCGCTGGGTTTATCGTCAATATCGTCGCCGTAAGTCTTTGCTGGAGTCTCGGGATGGTCACTGTTTTGAATTTTTTGGGCATACGCGTGGTGGCTCAAGGCGCGCAGGAAATTATTCCGGCCGTGACCGGTTGGCCGATTTGGATTATTGTTTTGTTTACATTGTTTATTCTGGCGTTCGTGGAAGAAGTTCTTTTTCGCTTTCCTTTATTTTTTGTCGCTCTCATCGTCTTTGGAAAAAAATGGCCCTTGAGCGTTAATTTGTGGAGCATCGTGATTTTATCCGCGATTTTCGGCTATCTGCACGGAAATTGGATTAACATATTTATTCAAGGGGTGATCGGCGTATTTCTGAGTTTCGCGTTTTTAAAGGGAGGCGCGTTGGCTTTGCGTCCGGGAAAGGGGCTTTTAATTTCAACCACCGCTCATTTTTTATATAATGCCGCGGTTATGGTTTTACCTTTTATCCTCTAAAATGCCGCTAAAATCGCTCTAATACGGGCGGTTTTTTAATTTGCCGCAATCGCGGTTTTGCGGTAAAATACAAGTGTAGATGACCTCGCAACAAATTCGCCAAAAATTCCTGGAATTTTTTGAAAAAAGAGGGCATGCGATCGTGCCTTCTTCTTCGCTTTTGCCCGACGACAAGTCGGTGCTTTTGACGACCGCCGGGATGCAGCAGTTTAAGCCGCATTTTATCGGGCAGGCCGATCCTGTTCATGATTTTGGGTCGCGAAACACCGCTTCAATCCAAAAATGTTTCCGCACCTCGGACATTGACGAGGTCGGGGATGAATCGCACCTTACGTTTTTTGAGATGCTCGGCAATTTTTCGTTCGGAGGGTATTTTAAAAAAGAGGCGATAGAATACGCGCGCGAGTTTATCGTAAAGGAGCTCGGATTGAAGATTGATTACGTGAGCGTGTTTGAGGGCGACTCTGAAGTGCCCGCGGATATCGAGTCCGAGCGGATTTGGAAATCGCTCGGCGTTCACGATGTGAGAAAATTCGGGCGAAAGGATAATTTTTGGGGACCCACGGGAAATGAAGGTCCCTGCGGTCCCACTACCGAGATATACATTAACGGCGTAGAGGTTTGGAATCTTGTGTTTAACGAGTATTATTGTTTGCCGGACAAATCGCTTAAAAAACTTGAGAGGCCGGGAGTTGACACGGGAATGGGTCTTGAGCGGCTGGCGGCGGCGGCGCAGGGCATGCCGACAATTTTTGAAACGGACTTGTTTGCCCCGATTATGGACGCCCTAAAAGTTCTTTCCCCGGGAAAGGATTTGGACAAGCGGGAAACGAGACACGCAAGAATTATTGCCGACCATATTAAGGGAGCGATCTTTTTGATTTCCGACGGCGTCGTTCCTTCAAACGTTGAAGCCGGTTATGTGTTGCGAAGGGTCTTGCGAAAATCGATTCGTTACGCGAAATTACTGGAATTGCCCGGCGATTGGTTCACGGTGATTTTTACCGAGGTCGCGGAAATTTACGGCGCCGCGTATCCTAAGTTGGAAAATTACCGGAGCGAGATTCTGACCGCAATTAAAAATGAAGAAGAAAAATTCGCCAAAGCGCTTGAAAAGGGGACGAAAGAATTTGAAAAGCTCGCGGAAAAAGCGAAAGCCGCTCCGCGAGATCCGGAGCATTTGGAAATTTCCGGCGTCGATGCTTTCGCGCTTTTTGAAACTTACGGATTTCCGCTGGAGTTGACGGGTGAAATGGCGGCGGAAAAAGGAATTGCCGTTGACGAGGAAAGTTTCCGGCGGGAATTTAAAAAACATCAGGAAATTTCCCGCGCGGGCACGGAAAAAAAATTCGGAGGACACGGATTGTCCGTGGAAGCCGGAGAGCTAAGGGCGGCGACTCCGGAAGAATTGCTGAAAGTGACGCGGTTGCATACCGCGACCCATCTTTTGCATCAGGCGTTGAGGGAAATACTCGGCTCTCACGTCAAACAAATGGGTTCGGATATTACGCCGGAACGCCTGCGTTTTGATTTTATTCATCCGCAAAAAATGACGGATGAAGAAAAGAAGAGGGTTGAGGATTTGGTGAACGAAAAGATTAAAGAGGATTTGCCGGTGCTGATGGAGGAGATGAATTTTGAAGAGGCGATAAAGCAAGGGGCGTTGGCGTTTTTCAAGGAAAAGTACCCTGAACGGGTGAAGGTGTATAGCGCGGGCAGTTTTTCAAAAGAGGTGTGCGGCGGTCCGCATGTTTCGCGAACCGGGGAGATAGGAAAATTCAGGATTGCCAAAGAGGAATCCTCTTCCGCGGGGGTAAGAAGAATAAAAGCAATGGTTGAAACGTTAGTTTAGACCATTGCCCATTTTATGCTATTCTCCAAAATTTTCGGTCGTGGTATAATAAAAGAAGAGCGATTTCTGGTCTTGGATATCGGAAGCCAGACGATTAAAGCCATTCTTTTTTCGGTTTCCAAAGGGAGGGGAAGAATCATCGGCGCGGCCAAAGTCGTTCGGCGTGAAGCAAAACCGGGAGAAGAAATTTTAAGCGATCCGGCGGAATTGATTTTAAATTGCGGCCGGGCGATCCGGCTCGCGGCCGGCGAATTGTCGGCGGACGTCAGAACAATCATCGGCGTGAGCGGCGCGGCGCTGAGAGGCGAGGTCACGAAGATGAGTTTCGTCCGGGAAGACCAAAGAACGAAAATAGATCTTCTTGAAATAAAGAACGTTCTTCAAAAAATTCAATGGCGTGCTTATGAAAAAATCAAACGCAAGCTGAGTTTGGAAGCGGGGTATCCGGAAAGCGAAATTCGTTTGATAGGCGCTTGGGCGGAACGGGTCGGCATCGACGGCTATCCGGTGAGTGAGCCGCTCGGAATGCAGGGCAAAGAGATAACTTTAAGCATTTTTAACACTTATATTTCTCAGGGCAATTTGGACGTCATTGAAAAGATCGGTCGGGAACTGAATTTAAAAATTTTTCACGTCGCTTCCGAAGCGTACGCGCTGGCCAAATCTTTAAAACCGCAAATTTTTTCCGAACATGAAGGAGCCGTTCTGCTTGATGTCGGCGCCGGCCTGACCGCCGTGAGCTTAATCCGCCGCGGGTTTTACGAGGGCACGAAAATTTTTTCTTTGGGCGGAGCGAATTTCACGAAAAAAATAGCCGCGGAATTGGGCATCGGTTTTTGGGAGGCGGAAGAAATCAAATTGAAATACTCGCGCGGACTGCTGAGTTCCGGTGTTTCTCAAAAAATCGCGAGAATCTTTGAATCGGACATGGCGGTTTTGGGAGGGGGGGCGGAGATGGCTTTGGCCGAGTTTTCCCAGACGGACGTTTTTCCTCCCGACATATTCATTCTCGGCGGATGCGGACAGCTTCGCGGTTTGGAAAAATATTTAAAAAATTATAACTGGAATCAATATCTGCCGTTCGGAGAGCCGCCTCGAATCAGAATGCTCGGAATTGAGGATTTCGACAATCTTGAGGACATGTCTTCATATTTGAAAGGGCCGGAGGATTTGCCGGCCGCCGGCTTGGCCGGTCTGGCTTTAAAACTGCTCGGCGAAGAAGACATTTTAAACAGAACCCTTCGCCGAATCTTAAGAATAATGCAATTTTCTTAACTATATGTCCCATAAAACAATTTACATAGAAATTGACGAAGAAATCACTTCAATCATTGATCGGATCGCCGAAAGCGAGGCCGATGGTTTGACGTTGGCGGTTCCGAAGGGGGCGAAGCTGTTTCAAAGCGTCGTCAATCTGAAATTTTTGAAAAGGGAAGCGGAGGCGCTCGGTAAAAAAGTCGTCTTGGTCACTTCGGACGCGCCGGCCGCGGCGCTGGCGGAACAAATCGGTCTGGCCGTCAAAGAAAAACTTGAATTCGGGGAAGACATTGAGCCGCCTTTAAGCGGCTGGCCCAAAGAGCGGGAGTATAAACGCCCGCCTCTCAAGGTTTACGACATTATCGGACCGGGAGGCGCGATGCTGAAAAACGTTCCGTCAAGGCCCAAAAAGAAAGCCGCGGAAGAGGAGGAAGTTAAAATTTCCATTACTCGTCCTGAGGCGGTAATTGAACAAAAAATCGAAAAGGAGGAAAAAACGGAAGAAAAAGGCGGAGTTGTCAAAGAAAAAGTTCCCCGAAAAACGAGAAAACTTGAAGAAGAATTTTTGGCCGGAATTGAGGAGGCGCCTTACGCGGCGGATGAAGAAGCGGCGGCAAGGGCCGAAGAGGAAGGAGAAAAAATGAAAGCGGCCAAGAGATTCAAAATGCCGTCTTTTGGGAACTTGTTGTTAAAATTATCTCATTTTTGGCGTACTAAACCGGCGGCTGAAATTGAAGAGATGGAGAAGCCGACCGTGATCGCCGTTAAACGGCCGGCGTTTCAATCTTCCAAAATTTTGATTCTTTTCATCGCTGTTTCTTTGGCCGTTATTTCGGCGTCGCTGTATTACATTTTACCGGTCGCCAAAATCGTCATTGTCCCCAAAAAAGACAAAATAAGTTCCGAGTCGGTCGTTATTATCGATAAAAACATTCCTCAAATCAGCGGCGACAGAATTCCTGGGCAGATCGTTCAAATGGAAGAATCTTTGAGCCGGGAATTTTCCGCGTCCGGCAAGACAAGCGTCGCTCAAAAAGCCAAGGGTATAATTACGGTTTATAACGCTTTTGGGCCCAATCCCCAGACACTCGTCGCGACGACGCGATTCCTTTCGGAAACCGGAAAATTATTTCGGCTGGATAAAACCGTGACCGTGCCGGGGGCCAAAGTCGTCGACGGCAAAATAACTCCGAGCTCGATAGACGTTCAAGTTACGGCTGGAGAGCCCGGCGAGGATTTCAGCATCGGACCGTCGGATTTCACGATTCCGGGTTTTCAGGGAACGCCCAAATACGCCGCCTTTTATGGCAAGTCGGGCGCGGCGATGGCCGGTGGCTCAAGCGGGGCGGCGCAAATCGTGACTAAAGACGACATCGCTAAAGCAAAAGAGGAAATCCGCAAAGAGTTGGAGAACCGGATCCGCGAAGAATTGCTGGGCAAGATTCCGTCCGGTTTGAAATTCATTGAAGATGCCGTCGAACAAAAAGTGAACGAAATGACCGCGAACGTTGAAGCCGGAGAAAGCGCGGAAAAATTTGAAATAAAAGGCAAAATAACGCTCAAGGCCTTGCTGTTCAAAGAGTCGGATATTGACATTTGGATTGATCAAAACGTCAGTTCGCAAATTCAGGCCGGATACGCCCCGACTTCCGGGACGAGAGCCGTCACTTACGGAAAGCCGGAATTAAATTTGGCCCAAGGCACGATGAAGCTGCCTTTTAAGATTGAGCAGGAGATTGCCGGCAAGATTGAAGTTGAAGCGTTCAAAGAGCGGATCTCCGGCAAGGATGAAAATCAAATCCGCCAAATCATCATGCAGGAGCCGGGGATTGAAACCGCCTCCGTCACTTTCTGGCCGTTTTGGGTTTCCAAAGCGCCGGCTTCAAGCAATAGAATTCAGGTTTTAATACAAAATCTTTAATTACGGCGTCGATACAATGAGCGGGTGTGCCAAAGGACTTGACACATCTGTTTTATTTATTTAAGATTATCTTTATGCAAAAGGAAACCATAAGGAAAGAAGGGGTTGTTGTGGAAGCATTGCCTAACGCGACTTTTAAAGTAAAACTTGATGACGGAAGCGAGATATTGGCGCATCTTGCCGGGCGCTTAAGATTGCATTTTATCCGCGTTTTGCCCGGCGATCGAGTGACTCTTGAATTTTCTCCTTATGATTTGACGCGAGGAAGGATCGTGCGGAGAGGATAAAAAAATATCAACACATGAAAGTTCGAAGTTCGGTTAAAAAAATTTGCGCTAAATGCAAGATAGTCCGCCGCAAAGGCCGGCTTTATGTTATTTGCGCCAATCCCAAGCACAAACAAAGGCAGGGATAAAATCATTATGGCAAGAATCGCGGGGATTGACATCCCGGACAATAAAAGAGTCGTAATTTCTTTGACCTATATTTACGGAATAGGGCGAATTTCGGCTGCTAAAATTTTAAAACAAGCGAACGTGTCCGAAGAGGTGCGGGTAAATAAGCTGACGGCCGACCAGCTGAACGCGATTCGGCAGATCGTGGAAAAAAATTATAAGATTGAAGGGGATTTAAGGCGCGAGATCGGGATGAACATCAAGCGGCTCAAAGAGATCATTTGCTACAGAGGAATGAGGCACGGCAGAAGATTGCCCGTCAGAGGACAGCGGACAAAAACGAATTCCAGAACCGTCCGTGGAAACGTCAGAAAAACGGCCGGTTCAGGCAAGAGGAAATTGGAGAAGACATAAAATAATTATGGGAAAAAAGAAAGTCGCTCAAAAAATTGAAGAAACGCCCGCGGAGGAGAGAAAAGCCCCGGCCGAAAAGGCTGAGGTGAAAATTTCCGCGAAAGGAAAAAAAATCCCCAAAGGCAACGTTTACATTCAGGCAACCTACAACAATACGATCATCACCATTTGTGATTTGAACGGGAACGTTTTGGCGTGGGCAAGCTCCGGAAACTTGGGATTTAAAGGGCCCAGAAAAGCCACGCCTTTCGCCGCCTCAAAAGTCGCCGAAACGGTTATTGAAAAGGTCAGAAAAGTAGGCATGGAAGACGTGTCCGTTTTCGTTAGAGGAATAGGCAGCGGGAGAGAATCGGCCATCCGTTCAATCGCCAGCCGTGGCCTAAACATAGTTTTTATTAAAGACATGACGCCGGTTCCGCATAACGGCTGTCGTTCCAAAAAAGTGAGGAGGGTATAAACATTATGATTGATTCAAAGTGCAAACAATGCCGAGCGGTCGGCGAAAAACTTTTTCTTAAGGGCGAGCGCTGTTTTACTCCAAAATGCGCTTTTATCAGGCGTTCTTATCGGCCCGGAGTTCACGGCCAGGCCAGACGGCGCGCGCTTTCGGAATTTGCTTTGGGGCTTCTTGAAAAGCAGAAAGTCAAAAGAACTTACGGCGTAAGGGAGAGGCAGTTCAAAAATTATTTTGAAGCGGCTTCGTTAAAGAAACCGAGCAAGGTTTCGGCTTTGAAGCCGGCCGATTTGCTTTTGGCCGGACTGGAAAAAAGATTGGACAACGTGGTTTACCGTCTCGGTTTCGCGTTTTCAAGAAGCGTTGGCAGACAGCTTGTTTCCCACGGCCACTTTTTTGTCAACGGCCGGAGGGTGAGCGTGCCGTCGTATGAAGTCAGAGTCGGAGACGCGATAACCGTCAGGCCGCAAAGCGCCAAAATGAAGATTTTCGGCGATTTAAAAGAAAGTTTGAAAAAGCATAAAGCGCCGGCATGGCTTATTATGGACGCGAAAAATTTTGAAGGCAAAATCAAAACCGAGCCGACTCCAGAAGGAATAGGATCGCCTTTCAACGTTTCTTTAATCATTGATCATTATTCGCGATAAAATAAATAAATAAATAATAATATGCAAATTTCATTACCGTCCCCGGCCAAAGTAACAGAACAAGAAACAAATCGCGCCACTTTCAAAATAGAAGGGTTGTATCCCGGCTACGGTTTAACTTTGGGCAACGCGTTGCGCCGGGTGCTTTTATCTTCCCTGCCCGGATCGGCCGTGACTTTGGTAAAGATAAAAGGAGTGGATCATGAATTTTCCACCATTCCTTACGTCATTGAAGACGTCGTTGAAATAATTTTGAATTTAAAACAACTGAGATTTAAAATGTACTCGGAAGAGCCGCAAATTTTGCATTTGAAAGCAAGCGGCGAGAAAGACGTAACGGCCAAAGATATAAAATGTCCTTCTCAGGTTGAATTGGTGAGTCCGGAAGTGCACATCGCCACCTTAACCGACAAAAAGGCCGGTTTGGAGATGGAAATTCAGATAGAGCGCGGGCTTGGTTACGTGCCGGTGGAGCAGCGCAAAAAGGAAAAACTTGAGATCGGGGCGGTTGCCGTTGATGCCATATTTACTCCGATTAGAAAAGTCAATTATGAAGTTGAAAACATGCGCGTCGGCGACAGAACGGACTATAACCGGCTGATTTTGGACATTGAAACCGACGGCACCATTACGCCGCTCGAGGCCTTTGAGCGGACGGCGCAGATTTTGGTTGAGCAATTTAAAGTATTCGCCGGCGAGCCCGGCAAGGAAGAAGCGGGCGAAAAGGAAAAAAAGGCGGAAAAACCGAAAGTCAAGAAGACGACCAAAAAGAAATAAGTAAAGGGCTTGCCCCAAATTTTCAAGCCGCAAGGCGTAGAAAATTTGGCGGGCAAACCTTTATCCCGAGCGCAGCGAGGGATCTCTGAGATTGCGAGGCCGCCTGCGGCGGCCTCGCAATGACAAATATTTATATGCGGCATTTAAACAAAAATCGAAAATTCGGACGAAAGAGAAATCAACGAAAGGCCTTGTTAAAAAATTTGATGGCCGCTTTAATCCTGCGCGAAAAAATAACCACCACCGAAGAAAAAGCGAAAGAAATAAGGCCGTTAATCGAAAAGTCAATCACCTTGGCGAAAAAGCAGGATTTGGCCACCTATCGGGAACTTTTGAAGCGATTTCCGAAAGCCGCGGCGGCGAAACTCTTTAAGGACACGGCCATCCGTTATCAAAACCGGCCCGGCGGTTACATCCGGATTATTAAGACCGACCCTCGCGTCAAAGATGCCGCGAAAATGGCCGTCATTGAATTGGTCAAATAATATGAAAGGAACTGAATTTAAACAATACACCATAGACGCAAGCGGGAAAATACTCGGGCGATTGGCAACCGAAGTGGCTTTGCTTTTGAGGGGCAAGAACAAAGCGGAATTCGTTCCTTATCGCGAAGCAAACGTTAAAATTATCGTGGTTAACGTTGAAAAAATCAAAGTCAGCGGCAAAAAATTTGAAGAAAAAAAATACATTCATCACACGCTTTATCCAGGAGGAATCAAAACCATTCTTTATAAAGACCTGTTTAAAAAGAATCCGGCCGAAGTTTTGCGCAGAGCGGTTTACGGGATGTTGCCGAAAAACAAATTGCGCGATCAAATAATTAAGCGGTTGGAAATAAAGTAAAGATTAAATAATTATTATGACGGAAGAAATTAAAGAAACAACGGAAGAAATTAAGCCGAAAGCGTCCGCGAAAAGAACCGCCAAAAAAGCGGCTGTTTCCGCCGCTCCCCCGAAACCGGAAAAATACTATGAGGCCGTCGGCCGCCGGAAAACCGCCATTGCCAGAGTTCGGCTTTTTACCAAAGGAACGGGCATTTCGGTAAACGACAAGCCCTATGACGAATATTTCCCTTTAGTTGAGCTTCAAAAGATCGCCGAAGCGCCCCTAAGAAAAATGAAGGTGTCGGATAAATTCAAAGTTTCCGTAAAAGTTTTGGGAGGCGGTTCGCGCGGACAGGCGGAGGCGACCCGGCACGGCATCAGCCGCGTTCTGGTCAAATTTAACGAAGATTTTCGCAAGCGTCTTAAAAAAGCCGGCTTTTTGACCCGCGATCCGAGGGAAAAAGAGAGAAAGAAATACGGGCTTAAGGGCGCGCGCCGCGCTCCGCAATGGAGCAAGAGATAAGACGAGCTTCATAATCAAAAAACATCCGGAATTTTTCGGATGTTTTTTAATGCCCCGTTACTTTAGCGAAACGCCATAAAAATTTTCATTCTCGCTAAAATAGATTTCGTCCGTTTTAGAATCATAACGGAATTCAGGGCTCTTTATTTTGATGAAATCAACGGTATTTCTTTGATCCCTGTCGTCAAGTTCGGCAATCTTTACGATATTTTCGGAATCGGCCGCGACCGAAAAGACAACGTGCTCGGAATCCGACAGCCATGATACCTGCCCGATTTTTTGGGAAAGACGGGTGATGAGATTATGTTCGCCCGATTTTTTTTGCGGTTGTCCCAAAATGTCGCTTAAAAAATAAACCCAAAGTTCATTCTCGTTTGAATAAAGAAGCTTTTGCTCGTCCGGCGAAAATTCGGCGTTTTGCGCTCTCTCGGCCAATTTTTGAAATGATCTATTTTGTTCGTTGAAAAGATAAAGATTGCCGCTTGCCCCGAGCGAAGTCGAAGGGCTTGTCCCGAGCGAAGTCGAGGGGTTTTCAATGAGAGCTATTTTTTGTTTCGGAGAAATTATTAGGCGGTAAGAAAAATTTTTAGGCCAATCGGGAGCCGTTTCAAATGACGGAACGGGAGAGAAAGTCACTTGCTCTTTTTTTTCTTGATTGGCGTCCGTTCGCCAGAGTTGTCCGTTTTTTGAGTCAAGATAATAAACGGAATTTTCAATCATCCCGACGGCAAGCGAGTCTTTAATTTCGGGCTGCGTTTTCCGCTGGCCGGCCGGAAAGGCCTCTTCGTCCGAAACCACCTCTCGCGGCGGCTCAAGCGGAATGAGAAGAATGTGTTTTGCTTCCGTGACAAGTCCGGGTTCGACTTTCAACGTTTTTTGCCAGGATTGAAAGCCGTCCTTTTCCGCTTTGACCGAGTATTCTTTGACCTTTAAATTTTTAATCAGGAAATCGCCGGAAAGCCAGCCGGTCTCTTTTTCAAATTCGCCGTTTATGAAAATTTTTGCTTTGACCGGGTTTGTTTTTAAAAATACCGCGCCGGTTTTGCTAAACGTCTTTTTGTCAAAGTCAAAATAATAGCCTTGAGAATAAAGAATAATCAACGGCGTGCCGACGGCAAACAGCAGCAGAAAAGTAAAAAACAATATTTTTCGGGTTCGGCTCGTCATGCCTTAATTTTATGCTTTCTCGCGGCGATTTGCAATTTGTAATAAATTTGATTATGATGAAGGTAAAAAATATGGCAAATCCGGGCAAGGATAAAGCGGAAAAATTTTTAATTCAAGGCGGGCGGATTTTAAGCGGCGAGATAGAGGTCAGGGGAGCGAAAAATGCCGCCACGCCGATTTTGGCGGCTTCTTTGCTGACCCAGGAGGAGTGCTTTATCGACAATTTGCCGTTGATAGAAGATGTCTTCAGGATGATCGAAGTTTTGAAGAGCTTGGGAGCGGAAATCCGCTGGATCGGGCCGCGGTGTCTGAAAATCAGGGCGAAAAACGTAAATCCGTCAAAGATGAATTTTGATTTGGTTTCACGGCTTCGTTCCTCGGTTTTGCTGATGGGCGCTCTTATCGGAAGGCGCGGCCTGCCTGCGCAGGCAGGCGTTTCTTTTAAAATTGCCAAACCGGGCGGCTGCCAGCTGGGAACAAGAATCCTGGATCCGCATTTGGACGGTTTCAGCCGGCTCGGCATCAGGATTAAAAAGGACGACGGTTTTTATGAAATAGACGCGAAGGGCTTGAAAGGTGGGGAGATCGTGATGTCGGAATTCAGCGTGACCGCGACCGAGAATTTGGTTCTGGCGGCGGTCTCGGCTCCCGGGCGAACCGTGATTAAATGCGCGGCCGCCGAGCCGTACGTGCAGGATTTGTGTCATTTTCTCAAAAAAATGGGCGCCAAAATAGAAGGCATCGGCACCCACACGCTTGTTATTGAAGGAAAAAAATTGCGCGGCGCGAGCCACATGATTATTCCGGATCCGATTGAAATGGGAACTTTCATTTCCCTTGCCGGCGCTTCAAAATCCGAGCTCACCGTTAAAAACGTCGTGCCTCAATTCATTGAACTTGAATTACTTAAATTCAAAGAAGCGGGATTGAATTTCAAAATTTTAAACAAAAGAGTTTTACCGGCCGGCTGGGGATATCAGATCGGGGATTTGAAAGTTTCAGGGCCTTTTAAAATAAAAGCCGTGAAAAAGGTTCATAATATGCCTTATCCCGGTTTTGCCGCGGATTCGATCCCTACGTTCGCTTTGTTGATGACTCAGGCCAAAGGAGTCAGTTTGATTCACGATTGGATGTACGAGGCGCGGCTGAAGTACGTTGACGAACTCCAGCGTCTCGGAGCGAACGCTTTCGTCTGCGATCCGCACAGGGCCTTAATCACCGGCCCGACGGCTCTTGAAGGCAAGGAGATCACAAGTTTTGATTTGCGAACCGGAGCGACCTTGATTTTGGCCGGCCTTATTGCAAAAGGCGAGACAATCATTAATAATGCTTATCAGGTGGACAGGGGATACGAAAGAATAGAAGAACGATTGCAGAAGATAGGAGCAAACATTAAAAGAGTCAGCTTGTAACCTAACACCTATAACCTAAACTATGTTTTTGCGAAAAATAGGAGTTGATCTTGGTACTGCCAACACATTGGTTTATGTCCCTAAAAAAGGGGTGATTCTTAACGAGCCCTCGGTGGTAGCCATTTCTCTGGTGGAGAACAGGATTTTAGCCGTGGGGAACGACGCCAAAGAAATGATCGGACGTACGCCGGACACGATTGTGGCTTCCCGCCCGATGAAGGACGGGGTTATTGCCGATTATCGGATTACCGAGGCGATGTTGCGATATTTCATAAACAAAGCCGGAGGCCGCTTCAGGTTTTTCAGGCCCGAGGTGATGGTTTCCGTGCCGGCCGGAATCACTTCAACCGAACGCCGGGCGGTGGTTGACGCGACGATTCAGGCCGGGGCCAAGGCGGCTTATGTCGTCAAACAGCCGGTTCTTGCCGCGATTGGCGCCGGAATTCCGATAAATTCTCCTTCCGGCAACATGATAATAGACATCGGCGGCGGAACGGCTCAGGTTGCCGTGATTTCTCTCGGCGGAATCGTCGGCGCGACTTCGGTCCGGGTGGCGGGCGACAAGATTGACCAGGCGATTGCCGATTACATGAAAAGAAAATACAATCTGGCGATAGGCGAGCGGACGGCTGAAGAAATTAAAATCACAATAGGCAGCGCCCTGCCTCAAAAGAAAGAGGAGACGATGGAAGTCCGCGGGCGCGATTTGATGATGGGCTTGCCGAGGACCATTGAAATCAGGTCAAACGAAATAACCGAGGCGATTTCGGACCAGCTTTTTGAAATCGTCCGGGCCGTGAAAACTGTTCTGCACGAAACGCCGCCCGAACTCTCGGCCGACGTCATTGACAAGGGAATGGTTATGTCCGGCGGCACTTCGCTTTTGAGAAATCTTGACGAGCTTTTGACTCAGGCCACCGGCGTGCCGGCTTACGTCGCCGAGGATCCGCTTTTGTGCGTGGCTAAGGGCGCGGGCATCGCCTTGGACAATCTTGACGCCTACAAACGTTCGATTCTTTCAAAGAAATGATTATTGGAATACACGCCGCGGCCGCTTTTAAGAAAGAGAGGACCGGCGTTGAGGAATACGCTTTCCGGTTGATTCGGTATTTCGCGATGCTTGAAGAGGGAAAAAAGCATCGCTTTTTGTTATATACCCCGTCTTCTTCGGAGGAATCTGACTTGCCGCGGAATTTTGAGATTAAAACCTTGCGCTTTCCGGTCTTTTGGACTCAAGTCCGCCTCGCGCTGGAAATGGCGCTTAACAAGCCGGGCGCGCTTTTCATTCCAGCTCATGTCTTGCCGCTTATTCATCCAAAAAATTCCGTCGTTACGATTCACGATCTCGCTTTTGAATATTTTCCGGAAATGTATCCCTTGTTCCATCGGCGTTATTTAAGATGGACGACCAAATACGCGATTTCCAAGGCCAAAAAAATAATCGTCCCTTCGGAAAACACAAAAAGCGACTTAATCAAATTTTATAACGCTCCTCAAGAAAAAATTAAAGTGATTTATCACGGCATCGCGCCTTTTACGGCCGTTCAAAACGAGAAATCGCCCCTTGTTCAAAAATACATCCTTTGTATAGGCAGAATCGAAAGAAAGAAAAATGTGGAGGGTTTGATAAACGCTTTTGAAATAATAAAAGAAAAATATCAAATTCCCCACAAACTGGTTTTGGCCGGCGGGCCCGGGTATCTTTTTGAAGAGGTGAAGAAGAAAATAGACGCCTCACCCTCAAAACAAGATATTATTTTAACCGGCCATCTTCAAGAAAACCAAAAAAATGTTTTTCTGAAATTTGCCGATTTGTTCGTATTCCCGTCTTTTTACGAGGGCTTCGGCTTTCCGATTCTTGAAGCGCAGGCGGCAGAGGTGCCGGTGATTGCTTCAAATGTTTCGTCCCTTCCGGAAGTTGCCGGCGAAGGAGCGCTGTTTTTTGACCCGGCGGATTTTGAACAGATGGCGGAGGTTATATACAGTGCGGCGAGTCGGACGGAACTCCGCGAGTCGTTAATCAAAAAGGGCTCGGAAAACTTGAGGCGTTTCAGCTGGAAAAAATGCGCCGAAGAAACACTGCGAACGCTGATTGAAGATTAGTAAATAACCGAGCGAACCAATTTATATGGAGTATAATGTATTTATGAACACAAAAGTCGCTTTGGTGCATGATTTTTTAATACGCAAAGGAGGGGCGGAGAGGGTGCTGAAGGCGTTGGCGGAGATGTTTCCGGAGGCGCCGATTTATACTTTTCTGTATGATGAAAAGAAGGTGGGGGATGATTTTCCGGCGGAAAGAGTTAGGACTTCTTTTTTGCAAAAATTCCCCGGATTTTTAAGAAAAAGGCAAAGGTTTCTTTTGCCGTTTTTGCCGATAGCGCCGGAGACATTTGATTTGAGGGAATTTGATCTGGTCATTTCTTCAAGCTCGGCTTTCGCCAAAGGAATCATCACCAAGCCAAAGACAATTCATGTCTGCTATTGCCACTCACCAATGAGATACGGCTGGGACTGGTATCATGAGTACATTCAGGAGACGTTTTCCGGCTCTTTCGCCAAATTCGCCAAATGGCCCGCAAAACTTTTGATGCACTATATGAGAATTTGGGATCGCCACGCGAGCGACAGGGTTGAATATTTCATCGCCAATTCTCAAACAACCGCCCGAAGAATCGCCAAATATTACCGCCGCGACGCGAAAATCATTTATCCCCCCGTGAATATAACGCTTGAAGATGAAGGCGCGAGGCGCGCGCAAAATTCTATAACCTATAACCTAAAACCTAAAACTTATTTTCTCATTGTTTCTCAACTGATTCCTTACAAGAAAATTGACATTGCCGTTGAGGCGTTCAATAAATTGGGATTTCCTTTGATTATTATCGGCGAAGGAAAGCAAAGAAAAGAATTGGAAAAGGCGGCTAAAAGCAACGTAAAATTTTTGGGGTGGCAGGCGGACGAGGTCGTGAAAGAATATTATCGAAATTGCCTGGCGTTTGTTTTTCCGGGAGAAGAGGACTTCGGAATCACGGCGATTGAAGCGATGTCTTTCGGAAAGCCGGTTTTGGCATTTCGCAAAGGGGGGCTGACCGAGACGGTTGAAGAAGGTTTGACCGGAGAATTTTTTGACGATCCGGAGCCGGAAATCTTGGCCGACGGCGTGAGAAGGATTCGGGAAAATTTAAACCGTTACGATCCGGAGCATATCCGCAATCAGGCGAAAAAATTCAGCGAAAAGCGGTTTAAGAGCGAAATTAAGAATTTTGTCCAAAAATTGAAGCCCTGAAAGGGTGCGCAATTTTTGGAAACAAAATCTTTCAGACCGTCCGAAAACTCATAAAAAACGGTTCTTGTCATTCTGAACGAAGTGAAGAATCTCTTGTTTAAGCCATCTTTACGGGTAGAGATTCTTCGCTATCGCTCAGAATGACAGTTTTCGGACGGTCTGGCTCAACGTGATAGTAAAATTTACTTCGCATTGAGTTCGTAAATTTTAATCACATTGGCAGTTGCTTGCCTGAAAAAAATGTGATAAAGTAAGACCGAATTATGGCAAGTTTATTGAGCAATCAAAACGCGTTTCGGCGCTTGACCGAAAGGGCGGCAGACATCGGTGGCGGGAGTTATCTTTTTTGGGGTCCCGAAGGACTGGGAAAGATGGAAGCCGCGATTGAGTTCGCGAAATTTTTGGAATGCCTCAAAAAGACGCCGTGTTTGAATTGCCGCTCCTGCGTTGACATTGACAAGCGAATTCACCCGGACGTCTTAATAGTTGAGCCGAAAATCGGCGAAAGCGGCGAAGAAAAGGAAATAGGCATCGGCGAAGTGAGAAGGATAAAACATTTTTTGAGTTTTTTCCCTCAGAGCGGTTCTTATAAAATTGTCGTAGTCGACAAAGCGGATCGTCTGACCGAAGAGGCGCAGAATTCTTTTTTGAAAATTTTGGAAGAGCCGAAAGGGCGCGCTATTCTGATTTTGGTTGCCGCCAATCCCGGCCGGCTGTTGGAAACAATTCTTTCCCGTCTTTTCCCGGTAAAATTCAAGACCTGGCCGCGGGAAGAGATTTATCGGCTGTTGAAAGGAAAAGGCGCTGACGAGAAAACCGCCCGCGTTGCCGCGAGGAAGGCCATGGGAAGACCGGCCTTGGCCGAAGAAATGCTTTCGGATCCCCACGATGACGAGCAGGAGGCGATTTTTGAACTTATCGACAAATCGGCGGCCGGACGTTTTGTTTTTGTCGAAGAGATTTTGAAAAATGAAAAAGGGAACGAGGACTTGTTGGACGCCGGACTTTTTTTGTTTCGCGACATGCTTTTGCTGAAACTGGGTTTGAATGATTTGGTCGTGAACGTGAATTTTCGCGAAAAAGCGGAAAAAGCGGCCGCGAAATATGAAGCCGGAAAGATACCGGATATTATCCGTTCAATTTTAAAAACCTCAATTATTTTAAAAGATACGAACGCCAACAGTCGGTTGGCGCTGGAAAATTTAATGCTGCAAATATAATATGAAACAGACGATTTCAATTTTAATTTTCTTTTTCGTAATTGCGATGGTAATGGTTTTATTGCCTCAGATTTTAAAGTTTTTCTTTTAATATGTTTGACGTGATTCTTAAAATCAAACCCGAACTGGAAAAAGTCGTTGAGCGTTTCAAGAACGATCTGGCCGGTTTGCGCACCGGTCGGGCGACTCCGGCTTTGGTTGAGAACATAATGGTTGATTATTACGGCTCCAGGGTTTCTTTGAAAGAAATCGCCGCCATTTCCGTTCCCGAACCGAAGCAAATTGTTATAACTCCCTGGGACAAAAACGCCCTGGGTGACATGGAAAAGGGAATTCGCAACTCGGATTTGGGTATAAATCCAATCGTTGACGGGCATCTAATCCGGTTGAACATGCCGCCGATGACGGACGAGTATCGGAAAAAATTGATTAAGCTGGTGAAGGAGAAAGCGGAAGAAGCGAGGGTCGCGGTAAGAGGAGTAAGGGACGACTGCTGGAAAGAGATTCAGGCGCTGGAACGGGAAAAAAAGATCAGAGAAGACGAAAAATTCAAAGGAAAAGACGATCTTCAAAAGCTCATTGACGAAACGCATAAGAAGATTGAAGAGTTAAGTCAAAAGAAAGAGGAGGAAATACAAACCGTATGACGCCGCTTTCAATCATTGTTTTAATTTTTATTTTTGGTCTTTTGATTTTCGTCCATGAGCTCGGCCATTTTATGGCCGCCAAAAGGGCGGGAGTCAAAGTCGAGGAATTCGGATTCGGTTTTCCGCCGCGGCTTTTCGGCGTGAAAAGAGGCGAGACGATTTATTCTTTGAATTTGCTTCCTCTGGGCGGTTTCGTGAAGATTTTCGGCGAAGGAGGAGAGGGCGAAGGGGATCCGCGAAGTTTCATATCAAAGAAGCTTGGAACGAGAGCCGTGATAGTTGCCGCGGGCGTTACGATGAATTTTGTTTTAGCCGTCTTTCTTTTGTCCGTCGGCCATACCGTCGGTTTGCCGATAATCGTTGATGAAACGGTTCAAAACAATTTTCGCGACGTTAAAATTCAGATAGCGCAAGTGGTTCCGGCGTCTCCGGCGGCCGAAGCGGGGCTAAAATTGGGAGATGCAATCGTCCGGATCAAGGCCGGAGAAAAGTCGGTTGAAGGATTGAACATTGAGGATTTTCAAAATTTCATAAAAACCAACGCCGGACAAGAGGTTATTTTCACGATCCGGCGGGGAGGAGAGACGGTTGAAAAAGCACTCGTGCCGAGGGTTTCTCCGCCGCCGGGCGAAGGAGCGATCGGAATCGCCATGGTAAAAACGGCGATTGTCTCCCATCCCTGGTATGTTGCGATTTGGAAGGGAATAGAAAGCGTTTTCTCTTTAACTATTGCCCTTGTTTCGGGATTTTATTGGATTTTGAAAGGACTCATTTTAAAAGGGACTTTGATAGCGGAAGTCGCCGGGCCGGTCGGCATCGCGGTTTTGATTTCAGAAACGACCAAACTCGGGTTTAATTACGTTTTGCAGTTCGCGGCCGTTCTCTCCATTAATCTCGCGATAATCAATTTTCTGCCTTTTCCGGCACTGGACGGAGGCCGGTTGATTTTTTTCGGTATTGAAAAGGTTAAAGGTTCGCCGGTAAATCCGAAAGTTGAAAAATACATCCACGCGGCCGGTTTCGCGCTCTTGATTTTACTGATGCTCGTTGTAACGTTCAAGGACATAACCAAATATATATTTTAATCGGCATGCTTCAATCAAAACTTTTCATAAAAACCAGAAAAGAAGCGCCCAAAGACGAGATTTTCGCGAACGCCCGTTTGCTCATTCGCGGGAGTTTCATTGACAAGCTCATGGCCGGAGTTTATTCTTTTTTACCTTTGGGTTTCCGGGTCTTGAAAAAAATTGAAGGAATCGTCAGGGAAGAAATCGAGGCCTTGGGCGCCGGAGAAATTTTAATGCCGGCTCTTCATCCAAAAACTCTTTGGGAGGAAACCGGCCGCTGGCAGAAATTGCTCGGCATAATTTATAAAGTGACGGATAAAGATGGCAGGGAATTCGGCCTGGGGCCGACGCATGAGGAGGTGATAGTTGACATCATTCGCAAGCATACGATAACTTTGACGGATCTTCCCTTTTCTCTTTTTCAGATGCAAACGAAATTCCGGGACGAACCCCGTGCGAAATCCGGACTTTTGCGCGGCCGGGAATTCAGCATGAAGGACTTATACAGCTTTCACGCGGACGAGAACGATTTGAAAAAATTTTACGACAAGGCGATAAAAGCGTACTTAAAAATTTTCAGGCGTTGCGGTTTGAAGCCGCTTGTCGTGGAAGCGTCGGGAGGAGAGTTTTCCAAGGAATACTCCCACGAATTCATGATAAAAACGCCGGCCGGGGAAGACGTGACCTTCTTTTGTTCTTTGTGCGGATTCGCCCAGAATAAAGAAATAGTCAAAGTAAAAGCGGGCGATAAATGTCCGAATTGTCAAAAAGGAATCATTGAAGAAGCAAAGACCGTGGAAGCCGGAAACATTTTCAAACTGGGAACGCGTTTCAGCGAGGAACTAGGCGCTCATTACACGGACGAAAAAGGAGAAAAAAAGCCGCTCGTCATGGGCTGTTACGGAATCGGTCTGGGACGTTTGATGGCGACGGTCGTGGAGGTGCATAATGACGAAAAGGGCATTGTCTGGCCGCGGGAAATCTCTCCGTTCGCCATCCATCTTATTGAAATACCGAGCAAAAAAACGGAGATAAAAAAGCAGGCCCGGAAATTGTATAAACTGCTGCTTGCCGAAAACGCGGAAGTGTTATATGATGACCGTGGCGTTTCGGCCGGAGTTAAATTCGCCGACGCCGATTTGATCGGCTGTCCTTTGCGGATTGTGGTCAGCGAAAGAACTCTTGAAAGCGGCTGCGTTGAAGTCAAGGAACGAAGCAAGACAAAAGCAAAGCTGATTAAAATAAACAAACTCAAAGCTGTAATTAAAAATCATGTTTAACGGATTTTTCGGTCTTTTTTCAAAAGATATTGGGATTGATTTGGGAACGGCCAATACACTGGTTTACGTCAAAGGCCGGGGAATCGTGATTAACGAGCCGTCGGTCGTTGCGGTCAATCAAAAAACCGGCCAGGTCTTGGCTATTGGCAGTGAGGCGAAAAAAATGGTCGGGCGTACCCCTGCTCACATTGTCGCCACGAGACCCCTTGTCGCGGGCGTGATTTCCGATTTTGAAGTGACCGAACAGATGCTCCGCTATTTTTTTGAAAAAGTTCACAAAGAAAGTTTTTCAATTTTACCAAGGCCGAGAGTCGTAATCGGAATCCCGACCGGAGTTACGGAAGTGGAGAAAAGAGCGGTTGAGGACGCCGCCAGAAACGCCGGCGCGAGAGAGGTTTATTTGATAGAAGAGCCGATGGCCGCGGCAATCGGCGCCCGCTTGCCGGTTCAGGAGCCGATCGGCAACATGATCGTCGATATCGGCGGCGGGACGACCGACGTCGCGCTCATTTCGCTCGGCGGCATTGTGACGAGCCGAAGTTTAAGGATCGCCGGCGATAAATTGAGCGACGACATCGTCCGATACGCCCGCGACGAATTCAAATTACTTTTGGGAGAGCGGACGGCTGAAGAAATTAAAATCGGCATCGGCTCGGCCCACGAATTGAACGAAGAATTAGGGATGCCCATGCGCGGCCGGGATCTGATCAGCGGCTTGCCGAAAGAAGTGATTGTGAACGATTTTCAAATCAGAAAAGCAATGAGCCATTCCGTTCAGCTTTTGGTCAATGCGATTAAATCCGCGGTTGAGGAAACTCCGCCCGAACTCTTGGCGGACGTGATGAACAGGGGAATTATTTTAGCCGGCGGCGGCAGTCTTTTGAGGGGTCTGGACAGATTAATCAGCGAGGAAACCAAAATTCCGGTGAAAATCGCCGAAGATCCTTTAACCGCGGTGGTCAGAGGCACCGGCGTGGTGCTTGAAGACATTGACGCTTTGAACGAAGTTTTGGTCACAACCCAATACGAGAAAGCCCCGAGCTGGTAAGCGGAGTTAAAAATTTCGACAAAATGGGCCAATCTCCCCGATCAAAATTATCGCTGTTTGTTTTGTTTTTCGCGGGCATTCTCCTGCTCATTTTTTTAAATGAGCGGGGTTTTTTGAATTCAACCAAAAACGCTCTTTTAACCGTTTCCGTTCCTTTGCAGAACGTCTCGGCATTGGCCGCCGACAAAGTCAATTATTTCGGACAAGCGCTCTGGGAAATTAAAAATATAAAGGAAGAAAATGAAAAGTTCTCGTCGGAAAATCTGGAATTGAAAGGCGTCGTTTCCGGTTTGGAAGAAATCAAACGGGAAAACGATTTTTTGCGGCAACAACTGGGACTTGAAGAAAAGCCGGATGACGTTTTGATTTTGGCCGGAGTAATCGGCCGCGACCCTTTGACGTTCGGCCGCGCGATTCTTATTGACAAAGGCGCCCGCGACGGCATCCGGGAAAAGACGGCCGTTATTTCCGCCGGCAATATTCTGGTCGGCCAAATAATCGAGGTTTACGAGAATTCGGCGAAAGTCCGTCTTTTAACCGACATTTCGAGCAAAGTTCCGGCCCTGACGCAGGATTCCCGGATGGACGGTTTGATTAAAGGGGACGGTACCGCGTCTTTGACGATGGATTTGATTTCCAAAGAAAAAGAACTGGCTGTCGGCGAACGCGCGATTTCCTCGGGCCTTGAAGGAATATATCCGAAAGGACTTTTGATCGGCGAGGTTGAAGAGGTCTTTTCCGCCGATAATCAATTTTTTCAGAAAGCGAAGATTAAAGCGGCCGTTGATTTTCAAAATCTGGAAAGCGTTCTCGTGCTCAAAAAACAATGAGAAACTTATTGTCCGCCGCCGTTATTTTTTTTGCCGCCATTTTTCAAACGACTTTCGCGTCAAAGTTCGGCATTTTCGGGGCGGTTCCCAATTTGATTTTTTTGGCGGTATTAACGTTGTTTTTTTTGAAGAATTTGAATGAACCGTCCGGGAGCTTGCGATCGCTTAAAGAAGGAGCGGCTTTTGCAATATTGGGCGGGTTTTTCAGCGACGTTTTTTCCGGCCAGCCTTTCGGCGCGGCGATTATCGCTTTCTCCGCGGCGATCGCGTTTATTTTTATTCTCATGGAAAAGGTTTTTGACAAAAAAAATTACAAGTCAATGCTCGCGGTGGTGTTTTTCGGGGCGATTTTTTACAATGCCGTTATTTTGTTTTTTTTGAAAATGTCCGGTTCCGCCGATTTCGCCGCCATCGGTTCGATTTTCGCGAGATTTGTCTTAAAAGAAGCGGTTTTTGACGCCGTTCTGGCGATGATTATATTCACATTCGTTCATAAATTTTTTGGATTATGGGTTTTGAAGACGCCCCGAACAATTTTAAGAAATATAAATTAAAGAATGGCGATAACGCGCCAATCGAACCGCATGAAATTCTCGCGGACGCCGAAGTGCCGAACTTTTCCGAAAGGGAAGAGGGTTTGAAATTGGAGACGCCGATCAAGAATCACGTCATCAGGCGGCTTTTTTATTTTTCCGTCTGTATTTTTTTAATTCTTTTGGGCCGCTCTTTTTATCTTCAAGTTTCGCGTTACGACTATTATTACGCCAAATCGGAAAAAAACGCCTCGCGCGTTTATCAGATACCTTCGCTTAGGGGAATTATTTACGACGCGAAAGGAAATCAGCTTGTTTTCAACGAACCGGCTTTTGACATTATCGTGTCGCCCGGCGAAATGCCGAAAGGCGAATCGGAGTTTGGGGCGGCGGTTGAGCGGATCGCGGCAATCGTCGGCCGCGGCAAGGAAGAATTGCAAACGGCCTTAGATGAGTCCAAAGAATCAAAAAATCCTTTTATCTTGATTTCAAACGTGCCTCGCGAGGCGGCTTTGGCGCTCATCTCAAGAAGCGCCGAATTCCCCGGTTTCGGCGTTCAGCAAGCCGGAATCCGGCGGTACGCGGAGGCTGACGTTTTATCCCATATTTTCGGATATTTAGGTAAACTTACCGAGCCCGACGTTAAAAATAATCCAGAGTATTTTCCCACGGACTATATCGGCAAGACAGGTCTTGAAGCGGAATATGAAAAAATTTTGAGAGGCAAACCCGGCCTGTTGGAAGTGGAAGTTGACGCTTTTGGCCGTCCCAAGCGGGAAAGCGTGATTGCCAATCCCGAAAACGGCAAAAATTTGGTTCTTTCTCTGGAGTTGGATTTGCAGAAAAAACTTTATGAAGAAATGAAAAAGGAGACAAAGAGTTTGAAAGTCGCGCGCGGAGCCGCTTTGGCGATGGATCCCTCCAGCGGCGAGATTCTGGCAATGGTCAGCTTGCCGAGTTTTGACGGCAATCTTTTCGGCCGGGGCATTTCCGCGCGGGATTATCGCGAATTGATTGAAAATTCTGACAAGCCGCTGTTTAATAGGGCGATTGCCGGAACGTATCCTTCCGGCTCAACCATCAAGCCGCTTTTGGCTTCGGCCGCGCTTCAGGAAAACGTCATTGGGCCGGAAAAAACAATTCTCTCAACCGGCGGCATCGATATTGTAAACAAATACAATAACGAGATTATTTACACTTTCGGCGATTGGAAAATCGGCGGCCACGGCGCGGTTAACGTGATAAAAGCGATAGCCGAATCGGTAAACACTTATTTTTACACGATCGGCGGCGGCCACGGCGACGTGAAAGGGTTGGGCGTTGAAAAAATAAAAAAATATCTTGGACTCTTCGGCTGGGGCGGCGCTTTGGGCGTTGACTTGCCGGGCGAAAAGGATGGTCTGATTCCGGATCCGCGATGGAAGGAAAGCGTAAAAGGAGAAAATTGGTACATAGGCGACACTTACAACATATCCATCGGACAGGGAGACATCGCGGTAACGCCTTTGCAAGTGACCGCGGCCGTTGCCGCCATCGCCAACGGAGGTACTTTGTATCAGCCGAAATTTGTGAAAAAAATCGCCGAACCGTCAGGAAAATCGGATGAACAAGAAGAAAAGTTTGAAGAGGTCGCGCCGAAAATCATCGGACAAGGGTTTGTTTCGGCGAAAAATCTGGAGATTGTCCGCAAGGGCATGAGAGAGGCGGTTATTTCCGGCTCAAGTCGGGCCTTATACGACTTGCCGGTGAAAGCCGCGGGTAAAACCGGCACCGCGCAATTCGCGAAGAATAAAACCCACGCGTGGTTTAGCGGTTTCGCGCCTTATGAAAACCCGGAAATCGTCGTTACGGTCCTGATTGAAGGAGGCGGTGAGGGGAGCGCGGCCGCCGTACCAGTTGCAAAGGAGGTCTTAAAATGGTATTTTGAGAGGCAAAAGTAACAGAGCGGGGTTGACTCTTGAAGAAAATTTTATTAAAATTAAGTTTACTTATTATTTCATTACGGCTTGCTACGAATGTCCGGTGAATGATTGTATTCGTATATTCGTAACAATTCGTAATTTCGTAACACTATGCCAAAACAAGAATTCATAAGCGAAGAGGGACTCGAAAAATTGAAAAAAGAAGTGCAAGAGCTTAAGACGGCAAAGCGGCAGGAAATCGCTCTGCGTCTTCAGGACGCGAAAGCTCTCGGCGATTTGTCGGAGAACGCCGAGTATCTTGAGGCCAAAGAGGCGCAGGCGTTTAACGAATCGAAAATCATTGAACTTGAAGAGGTGATTCGAAACACGGTTCTCATTGAAAAGAATCACAAGAAGAATATAGTCCAGATTGGCTCAACAATCGAAGTGAAATCAAAAAACGGCAAGGAGAGATTCGTGATCGTCGGTTCCGAAGAGGCGGATCCTCTGGAAGGGAAAATTTCCAATGAATCGCCGCTCGGCAAATCGTTTTTGGATCATAAAGCGGGCGATCAGATTGAGGTGCAGACCCCGGGAGGAGCGGTCAAATACGAGATCGTCAAAATCGGATAATTAAAAATTTATTTGACGCCAAAAACCCGCGATATCGCGGGTTTTTGGTTTTGACATTAAATTAAATTTGAAAGATAATAAGAGTAGATGACAGCTCGAAAATCTTATGTCTTTGGAAGAAATCAGAAAAATTCGGCTGGATAAACTGGAAACCGTCAAAAAAGCGGGCTTTAATCCGTATCCGGCCGCGACTTCAAGAACTCACTCGGCCGCTCAAGCCGTTGCGGCTTTTTCGGAGTTGTCTCAGGTGAATCAAAAAATCGTTCTGGCCGGCCGCGTCCGTTCATTGCGGGAACACGGCGGTTCCACCTTCGCCCACGTTGAAGACGGCACGGGCCTTATCCAAATTTATTTTAAAAAAGACGAGCTAGGCGAGGAGCGGTACAAATTCTTTTTGGAAAATTTTGACGTCGGTGACTTCATTGAAGCCGTCGGCGTTCTTTTTCAAACAAAAAAAGGAGAGATTACTTTGCGGGTTTCGGATTTCAAGATGCTCGCGAAATCGCTCCTGCCTTTGCCGGAGAAATGGCACGGCCTGACGGACGTTGAAGAGCGGCTGAGAAAAAGGTATCTGGATCTGATAATGGCTCCCGAAATAAGAGAGCTGTTCGTCAAGAAAAATATTTTTTGGCAGAGTTTTAGGAATTATTTGCTTGAACGCGGCTTCATGGAAGTTGACACGCCAGCGCTTGAAACGGTTCCGGGCGGCGCGGACGCCGAGCCGTTCGTGACGCGTTACAACGCCCTTGACATGGATGTTTATCTGCGGATTTCTCTGGAATTGCCGCTTAAAAAATTGATCGTCGGCGGATTTGAAAAGGTGTTTGAAATCGGAAAAATTTTCAGAAACGAGGGAATCAGCGCGGAGCATCTTCAGGATTATCTGCAGCTTGAATTTTACTGGGCTTACGCCGATTATGAAACGCTGATGGAATTCGTCGAGGCGATGTACAAAAAGATGATTCAGGACGTGACCGGAGGCCTTGTCACGGCTTTCAAAGGCCAGACGATTGACTGGAGCGGAAAATGGCCAAGAGTAGATTATTTTGAACTGGCGAACAGGGAACTCGGCATTGACCTTGAAAAGCAGAGCAGGGATGAATTGTTCGCTCTGGCGCAAAAACATAATTTGAATCCCGAACCGCATCTTGGTTGGGGGCGCCTCGTTGATTTGATTTTTAAAAAGCAGATTCGCCACAAATTGGTTCAGCCGATTTTTTTGATGAATCCGCCGGTTGAGATAGAACCTCTGGCAAAACGGCTGGAGAATAATCCAAGAAAAGTGCAAAGGGTGCAGGTCGTGGCTTGCGGCACGGAGCTGGGCAAGGGATTTTCGGAATTGAACGACCCGATTGACCAGCGGGAAAGATTCGAGGAGCAAATGAAACTGCGCGAGCAAGGGGACAAGGAGGCTCAGCGATTGGATGAGGATTTTTTGATTGCTTTGGAATACGGCATGCCGCCGACCGCCGGTTTCGGCGTTTCGGAACGGCTTTTCGCGGTTTTAATGGACAAGCCGGTAAGGGAAACCGTGTTTTTCCCGGCAATGAAACCTAAAACCTAAATTATATGATCAATCTCGAACTCTTACGAACAAGCCCGGAAAAAATTAAAGAAGGGCTCAAAAAGAGAAACATGAAGCTCGACATTGAGCCGATTTTGGAATTGGACAAAAAGCACCGCGAATTGTTGACACAAGTCGAACAGCTTCGCCACGAACAAAATCAATTGAGCAAAGAGATCGGCCACGTGACGGGCGAGGAGTGGACCGCGATGATCAAACAAATGAAGGCCTTGAAAACTCGGCTGAAAGAATTGGGACCGGAATTGGGGCTTTTAGAAGAAGCGTTGCGCAACGCTCTCCAATCAATTCCGAATTTGCCCGCCGCCGACGCGCCCGTTGGTCGCGACGAAAGCGAAAACGCGGTAGCGCGAGAAGTCGGCAAAAAACCCGCCTTTGATTTTAAACCGAAGGATTACCTGACTTTGGCGAACGGTTTGATCGACACAGAGCGATCGGCGAAAGTCGCCGGCAGCCGTTTTGCTTACGTTTTCGGCGATCTGGCTCGAATGGAGTTCGCGCTGGTGAATTTGGCGTTTGACACGCTCATACCCCACGGTTTTATTCCGGTAAATCCGCCGGTTATGATCAAACCGAAAGTTTACGAGGGAATGGGACGGCTGGCCGGAGACCAAAAAGAGGAGCGTTATTATCTGTCAAAAGACGATCTTTACCTCGTCGGCAGCGCCGAGCACACGATCGGGCCGATTCACATGGACGAAATTTTTGACGCCGCGGATTTACCGCGCCGTTACGTCGGCTTTTCAACGTGTTTCCGGCGGGAGGCCGGCTCTTACGGCAAAGACACGAAAGGAATCCTGCGCGTGCATCAGTTCGACAAAGTTGAGATGTTCGTTTTTTCTCTGCCGGAAAATTCCGAAGAGGAGCACAGGTTTTTACTTAGCCGGCAGGAAGAGCTGATGCAGCTTCTTAAACTTCCGTACCGGGTCGTCCAGATTTGCACGGGCGACATGGGCTTTACCGACGCCAAGCAGTATGACATTGAAACGTGGCTGCCCGGCCAAAACCAATATCGGGAGACCCATTCCTGCTCCAACACCACCGATTTTCAGGCCAGAGGCATTAACACAAAATACCGCAATGCCGCGGCTAAAAAAACAGAATTAGTCCACATGCTGAACGCCACAGGCTTCGCCATCGGCCGCGTGCTCATCGCGATTATCGAAAATTATCAGCAAAAAGACGGCTCGGTCAAAGTCCCGGACGTTTTGCAAAAGTATTTGGGCGGGCTTGATTTTATCAAGTCGTTCTCAGCGTGAAATTCATTCCATGGCTCAAGAATTTTCTCAGAAAAGCAAAATATTGTTTCGTCCGAAGCGGTTAGAAAAAAAACAACGCTCCAAACGCAAGAAAATCATTGTTGGAGCGCTGTTTTTAATTATTTTTGCCGGCATAATTTATTTTTTCTTTTTTTCCCCAGTTTTTCAAATTAAAAACGCCGGGATTATCGCTTCGGAAAAAAATATTTCTCCCGACTTGGTCGCGCAAGTTAAAAAAGCCACGGAAGATTTTTTTAAGACAAGATATTTCTTCGTCCGAAAGGATAATTTATTCATTTTTCAGGAAAACGAATTAAAAGATTACCTGGTTTCAAAATTTCTGGAAATCAGCGACGCGAAAATCGAGAGAAGTTCGGAGAAAAATCTCGCCGAAAGGGAAATAAAAATTTATCTTACGAAAAGAGAGATGGCGGCGATTTGGTGCGAGACGGATTTGGCGTCGGCCGTAACCGGTGAATTAAAGCCGGTTGAAGAAGAAAATTTTGAACCGGTAACCTCTACGGCCGCGACAATTTCGGAATCGGAAGTGGTCCGGCCGAAAGAAGAAATCAAAAAATGTTTTTACGTTGACGGGGAAGGCGTTGTTTTTGAAGAGGCGCCGCTGACTTTCGGAGCGCTGATTGTTTTGGTGAAGGATTTTTCCGGGGATGAAATTTCGTTGGGCGCGAGAATCGCCGAGCCGAAATTCATTGAATTTATTTTGGACGCAAGGGACTGGCTGGCTAAAAATTCCGACGTTTCCCTTGCCGAATTTTCAATAGACAAAGAGGATCGCCAGCTCAGGGGTTTGACCTCGGAAGAATGGCAGATCGTGTTTAACGAGTCGCAAACGGCCGCGGAGCAGGGTTTTATCATAAAAAAAGTCCTTGAACAGGAGATCAAGGACAAGCGGCGGGATTTGGAATACTTTGATTTGAGAATTGAAAACAGGATTTATTATAAATACAGGAATCAAGATTCTAAGGAAGATAATACACAAAAATAGAATGGCCGATGGTCGCGACCGGTTCATGCGGCCTTAGCCATGAATAATTGTCTTCCGGTTTTGTCGCAAGATTTTTTATGGGTTCTCCCCAAGCGCTCTGGCGAAAAGTCGCCGAGATAGCGAACCATCCTCGCGGTTTTCCTTTCGCCGACCACCATGGCTCGTATTTGTCGCCGAGATAATATCGGGGACTGCCGCCGCCGAAATAATCAACGGCAATGCTCGGAATTTGCTTTTCTTCCACAAAATCGGCGAGCCGTTTCAAATCCTGCCCCCAATCAAGGTTTGAATCGGTGGCGTAGCGCCAGCCGCCGTAAGGGCCGCCGGCAAGTTCGTTGAAATAACTCAGGAAATGCGGAAAATTCCAAAGAGTTCCGAAAATATACCAGATAAAAAGCGCGCCGACGGCCAATGTTCGGAAGTTAAACCTTTTGGCATTATTGAGCCATTTGGAAATTTGGTTGCCGACAAGGATGTAAGTTAAAGGAATGACAGGCATCAGATGGCGGACGCCGATGTTGAGATTCGCGCGCACGCTCATAAACCAATAAAAAGCGATAAAGCCGAGCAGGGCGAATTCAACGAAGTGATTTTGGACCCATGTTTTAAGGCGATGATAGGGGGCGCGCCAAAACGGCTCCTTAATTTTCCAGGCCGCGAAAAGAAGGGCAATGATCGTCAGAATATGAAAGGCAAGAGGTTCTTTTATCGCGTAAATAATCGGGAAATACATCGGCCAGGCCTGATTTGAGACCTCGCCCAAAAAGAATGTCGTGTTTCCTCCGGTTGAGCGCTGGAGCACCATCAAGAACCCCAATAAATATTGGGCAAAGGGCCTTAATGCCGGTTTGTCGGCCATCCACACGGTCAGTTCAACCGGACATTTTTTGATTTGGCCTTCAAGGCAAGTTTTTTCCGTTCCGCCGGCCGGCGGAGCGCCGAAAGTTTTTAACATTTCGGCCGAGTCGCGCGCCTGGCGTTCCGGGGGATAGCTCCAGACGTTATATTGATAAACCGGCCAGACGACGACGACAAAACCGATTAGGAAAATCAATGACAATCGCAGAAGCGATTTGTAATAACCGGTTTTTTTCAAAAACGCCCAGACAATCGCCAGTCCGAAAAAGTAAGGCATTAAAAGAAAGGTGGAAAATTTCATCAGCATCGCCATGCCGAACAGCAAGCCGGCGATAATTGTATTTTTAAGATTCGGATTTTTAAAGGAGTTTAGAAAACAGGCGGTTGCCAGCGCGATTCCGGCCGCGGCGGCGACGTCGGTGGTGACGAGCCGGCCGTGAGCCAGAATCGTAGGAGAAAAAACGAACAGAGCGAGAGTCAGAAGCGCGGTTTTCCGGCCGAAATTTTTTCCGGCCCAGACGAAGAGGAAGTATCCGAGAAAAGCGGCCAGAAGTATCGGAAAAATTCTCGCCCAAAAAATTATTTCGTCGGCGTCGTTCCCGGATTCGTATAAAAATTTCGGACCGAAAGCCCATTGGTCGTTTATGTTTTCGGCCCAGGAAGGATGCTCCGCGGGAAAATTTATTTTCATCAAAAGCAGGGGAACGGCGGAAAGGTCTTTCAGAAGCGGCGGATGTTCCGGATTGAGCCGCATGTCTTTTTGGGAGAGGTAAGAGTAAGCGGCGGGAATGTGAACCGATTCATCCATTGTCGCGCTGTCGTTCCATATGCTCGCGACGGATAAAACGACGAAAAAAGCCAGCAACACAATGGCGATTGCCGTTGAAAGTCGTGATTTTGCTTGGTCGTTTTCCATAACAGTATTTTAGCACAAAATGGCTTAAAAATGGTATAATAATAATATATGAAAGGAGAAAAATTTTATCGTCCGGAAAAATACGGTTATACCGGGAAAATTTTTGAAGAGGACTTCGTGGGTTCAATCAAAAAGAGTCCGGATTATCAAAAAGCGCTTTTTGAGTTGAAAGAAAAAACAAAAAAGGGCGATTACGTCGGATATAACGACGCTCTTGAACTGGCGAAAAAATTTCAACCCTGGGATCCCGCGAATCCGAACAAAAACTTCGCCCGCGATTTGAGGATTGAGATTATCGATCAGCTTGGCCTTGAAAGGGAAGAGGATATGGACAGGGTTAAATTTTACACCTCCGTCGGTTCGCCGCTCGACGTTTTTCACGGCGTTGACGCGTTTTTGGAATACACCGACAAAGAAGGAAAGACCCATCGGGTGACTTTTGATTTGTCAATGAACCCGGCAAAAGATGAATACAAGGCCGACCTTATTGTAAAAGAATTGGCGGATCCGGAGCATGAAAGCGAAAAATATCTTGAAGAAATAAAAGAAACGGCTAAAAACGCTGCTTCGCTTTTGCCGAAAGAGAAAAAATAAACGCAGTATGAATTTTTCTGAATACAGCGTCGTAAAAATCGATGAGATTGTCCGGGAGTTGGAAACCTCCCCTGATTCAGGGATTGGCCATCAAGAGGCGGCAAGGCGGCAAAAGAAATACGGTTTTAACGAATTGGCCGGAAAGGAGTTGCGCTGGACATCCGTCCTGTTGAGGCAGTTTAAATCATATTTTATTTATCTTCTCGTTGGCGCGGCGGTTATCGCGTTCGCGCTCGGCGGCTATATCGACGGCCTGATGATTTTGCTGTTCGTGACCATAAACGCCGTTCTGGGTTTTTACCAGGAATATCATTCCGAACAGACCATAAAACTTCTCAAAAAATACGTCGCGGCAAAATCAAGGGTTCGCCGCGACGGCCGGGAAATCATTATTGAAAGCAGGGAAGTCGTTCCCGGCGATATTTTGATTGTGGAGGCGGGAGACATGCTCTCCGCCGATGTCCGTTTTTTTAAAGACGACAACGATTTGACGATTGATGAATCGGCTTTAACCGGCGAATCCGCGCCCGTTTCAAAGACAGGCGGGATTTTGCCAAATCCGGCCAAAGAGATTTATCAGGCAAAAAATATCGGTTTTGCCGGCACCGTTGCCCTTAGCGGCAGGGGGGAAGGAATTGTCTTTGCCGCGGGCGCGGATACCCAGATCGGCGGCATCGCCCATTTGGCCGCGGCGACGGCGAGGGAAAGCGTTTTTGAGAAAAGCATCAATAGTTTCAGCAAATTTATTCTTTGGCTGGTTCTTTCCACTCTATTTTTGATATTTTTGGCGAATCTTTTTATAAGAGGCGACGGAGTCAGAATTGGGGAACTTTTTATATTTTCAATCGCCTTGGCGGTAAGCGTCATTCCCGAGGCGCTGCCGGTTGTTACGACTTTTTCTTTGTCCCGCGGAGCTTTGCGTCTGGCGAAAAATAAAGTCGTCGTCAAGCGTCTCTCGGCCATTGAGGATTTGGGAAGCATTGAGGTGCTTTGTTCCGATAAGACCGGCACTTTGACCGAAAACAAACTGACGGTCGCTGAAATTTTTTCTTCCAATCCTCAAGAGGCGCTTTTTTACGCGAATTTGGCTTCCGAGGACGGAAAGCGCTCAAACGTCGCTTTTGATGTCGCTTTGCGCGCGGCGCTTTCTCCGAAAGAGTCGGAAAAAATCAGCCATTATAAGCGGCTTGACGAAATTCCGTTTGATCCTCAAAGGCGCAAGAATTGCGTCCTTGTCGAAAGTCTGCCCGCGCAGGCGGGCGGCGGAAAGCGCGAATTGATAGTCCGCGGCGCGCCTGAGAATGTCATCGCTTTTTCAAAAAATTTGTCCGAGACGGAGCGGGAGGAATTAAATCGGCAAATCGTTCAAGAAGGCAGGGATGGCCGTCGGGTTTTCGCCGTGGCCAAAAAAGAGCTTCCGTCAAAATCGCAGGTTAATCTCGTTGAAGAAGAAAAAAAGGATTTGTATTTTTTGGGAATGATTTCCTTTGCTGACCCGATTAAAAGCACGGCCAAAGCCGCGATAGAAAAAGCGGAGCGCCTGGGAATCAAGATTAAAATTTTAACCGGCGACGCGAAAGACGTCGCCGGAGCGGTCGCTCACCGGCTCGGTTTGATCGATTCGCCGGACAAGGTGATAACCGGCGAAGAGTTTGATAAAATGCCGTCCGCGGCGCAGCATCTGGCCGTTGAAGAACATTCTGTTTTTGCCAGGGTTTCGCCGGAGCAAAAATATAAAGTTATCCAACTGCTTCGGGAAAAACGCGAAGTCGGATTTTTGGGCGAGGGAATAAACGACGCCCCGGCTCTAAAAATCGCGAATGTCGCTTTGGTGGTGCAGGGCGCGGCCGACATAGCCCAGGAAGCGGCCGATATCGTGCTTTTGCAAAAGAGTTTGGAAGTGATTGTTGATGGCATCAAGGAGGGGAGAGAGGTTTTCGCCAACACCATGAAGTATATCAAGGCGACGCTCTCGTCCAATTTCGGAAATTTTTACGCCGTTGCCGTCGCTTCGTTGTTGATTGACTTTCTACCGATGCTTCCTTTGCAGATTCTTCTCGTTAATTTGCTTTCGGATTTTCCGATGATTGCGATCGCGACCGACAATGTTGACGCCGACGAACTGAAAAAACCGAGAGAATATCAAGTCAGGGAAATCGTTTTGCTCGCGACAATTTTAGGGCTGATAAGCGCGGTGTTTGATTTTATCTTTTTTGGCCTGTTTTACCGCATCTCGCCCCAGGTTCTTCAGACCAACTGGTTTATGGCAAGCATTATCACGGAATTGTTTTTTCTTTTTTCCATTCGAACTCATTTCTTTTTTGCCCGGGCCAAAGGGCCTTCCCGTCCTCTGCTCTGGCTTTCGGCGGCGGCTTTCGGCGCGACAATAATTTTGCCTTTCACCGATTTCGGTCAGTCAATTTTTAAATTCACCCCGCCGACTTCCTCGCACCTGATTATGATTCTAAGCATCGCGGCCGTCTATTTCGCCATCACCGAAGGAGTCAAATTGCTCTATTATCGCTTCTTTAATTATAGACCCTCCGCAAAATAGCGACGGTGAGTTGAGTCGGCGTTCAAATTGTTTTAATTACGATTACTTAATAAGAAGAAGCGATTAAAACGTTAAAGTAGGCGTTTGATAAATTTTAAACGCCTCGACACTTTCGTGCCGAGGCGTTAGATAAAATTTAATGATACGTTCTTGTTTCTCTCCGGCGCTTTAATTTCCCGTTCTCCATTTTTTCTATATCTATCGTAATTTCATTAGGCGATTGATTATACATTTGAACCAGATGATCTGAAATTGCGACATTTTTCATTTCCCGCATGTTATCCGAAATATCTTTCAGTATCCCAAGTTGTACATCCTCTTTTGATGGGCGAGATGATTGTTCAAGAATTTGTTGATCCTGAACCCGTTTCCATGCCCAATAATCTTCCTTTTCTTTCCAATAATTTTTCCACTCGTCACAGTGCTTTTCGCTTTCTTTCTTAATTTCCGTGTCTACGCTTACCACTTCTGGTCTTTTCTCGTTAAGAATTTCCTTGGGTAAAGATAACTGCTTTTTTGTCGCCTTTAGACCCAGCCAAACTATGAGAATCATTGAACCAAGCCAAGGTATACCAATCCACCAGTGCATTAAAAAGATTGCTGATGCTGCTAGATTTACAGCAAATGCAATTAAAAACGCTCCAAGCCAATGATCAAACTCAAAAAAAAGTTCAGAAAATCGAATAGGTTTATTTTTTAAAAAACCTTCAAAATATGCTGCAGCGAACTGCATCAGCATTATTATTGGGATAAGAAGACCTGAATTTGTCCAACCTTGAATAACAGAAATAAGAGTCATTTTTTATTCCTTTTCAGTTAAATTGTTAAAGATTATGGCTATAATAACAGAAAGTTTAGAGTTTGTCAAGTTCGATTTCAGGCGTAGGAGGAAAGCAATCAATATTTTGAAGAAACAGAAAAAGCGGCACAAGGAGGGCAAAGTTGCTAAAGCAATGATGGCTATGTTAAAATAAGTTAAAAATATGAACCCGGAAAAACCAAAATTAAGTCAAGTTCAATCCGGCACAAAGAAAGAGATCGTCAAAAACCCGAAAACAGAGGGAAAATTGGAGTTGGAAACGCCGCAGGAAACGATGGAGCGACTGGCCAAAGAAGCCGTTAAAAAACCGGAAGAAAAAACCGAGGGGGCGGAAAAAATAGGTGAAGGAAAAGAAGCGGCTGAAGAAAAATTAAAGACCGTGGCTGAATCGACTTCTGAAAAAGCAATAAAATATTTGAGCGGGGAATGGCTGCCGGGGAAAGAAGAAGGCCCGGAAAAGAAGGGCAAAGAAGAAAAGGTAAAAAAAGAGGAGGCGGAATCAAGGGAATTATATTTAAAAAACCGTCTTGAGGAAGCAAGAAATATTTTGGCCGGCTTGTCAGAGAAATCTCCTTTGCGTGAAATAGCGTTTAACAAATATAAAGATCAGCGAGATGCTTTACGGAACTTTTTATTTCAGAACAAAGAAGCGGAATTGAAGGACGCGCCAAAAGAACAAGCTGAAGTAGCGCTGTCTTCCTTTGCGGGAGAACTTTTTGAAAAATTATACATAGAAGAAGCCCAGAATTTGAGAGCAAGACAATTGGAAATCAAAGTCGAAAAAAGTAAAGACCATTGGATTTCAAACTCACTATATAAAGCCATTGACAGTTATCGAAAATTGCCTTTGAAATATAAGTTAGGTATGTCTCTTGCTTTATTTGGCTTGACAGCTGGAGTAGGTGTCCCCGCTGTTTTAACACTTTCTGCTTCAGCAAGCATCACTATGAGAATTTTAGGCGGTATGGCAACAGCGGTCGGTCTTGAAAAAGCAATGAAAGGGGCACAGGAAAAGGAAAAATACAGGAAAGGAGAAACATTGTTACAGAAAATGTGGAAAAAAGTGGGCGGCAAAGTTGAAGATTTTTCTCAAGAAGGTGTTTGGGGCAAGATAAAAGAAGGGTTTAAGCAAGATATTGAAGCGAAAAAAGAGAAAGAAGCCAAAGCGGCAAAAATTTTTGAAGCGATGGAAACGCGGGGAAGAGAATTAGACGCGAAACTGGACAAGTTGTCAAAAAGAGAAAGGTGGGAAGAAAAAAAACGTTGGGCGTTGGCCGGCGCAATGGGTGGCCTTGTGGCTTCGGGCGCGATTGCCTATGCCTTCCGTGGAGTTTATGAAATGTGGAAAGGGGGAGGGCTTCACGCGGTGCCGCTGCCCGAAAAACCGGGCGGAGTTCGGTTGGGAATCGGAGAACGGGGACCCGAGGGCGCGGTGATTGATTATCTTAAGAGCACGGGAGTGCCGGAGGCAACCGCCGGCAAGCAGGCGCACCTGATGTTTTTGGATTTTATGAAATCGCCGGACGTTTCAAAGTTTATGGCTGAGAAAGGAATGGCAGGCAACAAAGAGGCGTATCTGGAATTGATGAAGCTTATTAAAAAAGGCGCGGTTGAAATAGCGCCGGATGGAAAGTTGAAACTTGCGAACATGGAGTACGTTTCCGACGCTTTTCGGAAGGCAATGGGGGCTGCCGGCGAAAAGGCCCTGGAAGCCGATAATGCCTCCAAGGTCGCCGCAAACTTGGCGGCTCAAGAAACGTATCGAGGCGCCGAAGACGCTTTTTACGCCGGCAAAACGACCGATTATTACAAAAGCTTGGAAAATTATTATACCCAGACCGGAAAGCCGCACGCGGCTGAAATGTACGGCCCGCCGAAGGCAGGCGAGTTTTGGCTTAATCCTCCTCCGGGCGACATAGAAACGGATTGGAAATTTATTAACGGATTGAGCCATTTGTCCAAAGAAGAATACGCGGTTGTGAAGGACTTAAAAGTTGGAGAGGTTTTAAAAAAGACATATTGGGGAATGACCGATGAGACGAGATTTCCGGTTGCCGGCGAACGCGATCATCTTGAACTGTGGAGAAAGATTGGTTTGAGAAACAAAATTACGGAAATGGCGTCAAAATTGCCGGACGACGAATTACAAAAAGCCCAGGACATGGACGTTCATGATTTTTTGAAAGAGCATTATATTGAGCCGCAAGTTGAAGCGGTTAAAGCCGAGTCGGTCGCCGAGGTTATTAAACCGCCTGTTGGAGCAGAAGCTCATCTTGGCGGGACAGAGGCTCCGCTGGCCGGGGCTGAAGCCAGCGCGGTCGAGAAAGCGGCCGGAGCCGTTCATAATAAAATTATTGAGAATACCGACGCGGGTGTAAAAGGAATTTTTAAATACGCCCCGGACGGAAAAATCGAAAAATTGATTGTCAGCGGCGGCGAGAACGCTTCAAAGGCAAGTAAATTATTGCAGGATAATTGGCGGGAGGTTTTGCGCGGCGGCAAATTGACCGCGAATTTAGACCGGAGCGTTATTGAAAGCCGGGCGGTGACAATACTCCAAAATCAGGACATTTTGAAAACAATGGAGGAAGTCGGCAGGGGAAACAGCGTGGAAGCCGATTATATCAGACAGTCAATGCAAAAAACCATTGAATTGACCGAGAAAAAATACGGTGATGTGTTTAAATGATAAAACGGTAAAAAATTAAAATTATAAAACATATGACAAACGAAATTTCGGCCGAAAATGTTATCGGCAACATAATTGACGAACTGGGAATAAGCGATCTGCCGGTTGAGGTCCAGGACAGAATACTCTCTCAATTTACCGAGAATCTGGTGAAAAGCATTGCGTTGGCGATTATGGAGCGCCTGCCGGAAGATAAACGCGAAGAATTTGAAAAGTTGAGCGAGGCGGGCGAGCAGGAAAAAATCAATCAATTTTTAACCGCCCAGATTCCGGATTATCAGAATCTCGTCCAAAACGAAGTAAATTCGGCAAAAGAAGAATTTAAGAAAATAGTTGAGTCGCTTTCGTAATTTTTAAGTTTTATATGCCTTTTGAATATAAACAAAATTTAAATCCCCAAGAGCAGGCGGGCGGAGAGATACCAAGAACCGCCGAGAGGCCAAAAACGGTTGAGGAGGAAATTAAAGAACTTGAACAAAAGCTTTTGGAAAAAAAGCGGGAATTGGAGAAAACGGTAGAAACGGAAAAACCGGCCGAAGGGCCTCTGAAAGCGGCACCGTCTCCGTCCGTGCCCTTGCCGCCTCTGATTGCCCAAAAACCACCCTCAAAAGCGGCGGTTGAAACAAAATTAACCGAAGAAACGAAAAAAGCGATTGACGAGTTGATTGTCACGGCGTTTACCAAAGGTTTGGACAAAGCCGTTCATCAGGCGCAAAAATTGAACAGCCCGTATCTTTTGGACGCTTTTCACGACACATTGGTTGATAAACTTTATAACGAGCTGTTGGCCAAACGCCGGATAAAAGAGATGTAATATGATTGATCTTAATCAAATTTTAATGCCGCTGGTTTTTTTGCTTTTATTTTTGATTGCGGCATTGACGATAATTATAATTATCCAATCGCTCCGGACGAAAGGCGCTTTAAGCAGGGGATTAAGTTTGTCTTTGTTTTTGGTAACTTTGCCGAAGTCCTCGCCGAAAGCCGGCGAAGCGCAAAAACCGGAAAAAGAGATCATCGGCGTGATGGAGCAGTTTTACGCCGGTCTTTCGTCCGTTCGCGCCAAGGGGTCGGAAAAGTTTTTTTACGGCGCTCCTTATTTCGCTTTGGAAATCGCGGTTCCTCACGTCGGCGAGGAAATTTCTTTTTATGTCGGCGCGCCCAAGAAGCTTGAGGAATTCGTTGAAAAGCAGATTTACGGCATCTTTCCGTCGGCGAGCGTTAAAAAAGTTGAGGATTACAATATTTTTAACCCGTATGGAGCGAGCGTCGGCTCTCAGTTGTCGCTAAGCAAGAATTCCGCTTTGCCGTTGAAAACATATTTGGCGCTTGAGACCGACCCTTTGAACGCGGTTACCATCGCTCTTTCAAAATTGCGGGAAGAAGGGGAGGGCGGGGCTTTGCAGATATTGCTGCGCCCGGCCGGTTCTCAGTGGAAGAATCTTGCCTTAAAAGCGGCCAAAGAAATGCAAAAAGGCGCGGACTTTGAATCGGCTTTGGCCAAAGCCCGCGGCGGTTTTTTCCGTTTTCTGGTTGAAAGTTTAATCGGGGCTAAAGAGAAAAAAGACGCTGAGCCGATAAGAATCACACCGCTTCAGGAACAGGTCATTAAAGCGATTGAAGAAAAAACAAACAAGGTTGAATTTGAAGTCAACGTGCGTTTGATGGCTTCCGCCGCCAATTTGCCGAGAGCCGAAGAAATTTTAAAAAACATGGAAGGGGCTTTTACCCAGTTTGCCCACCCCAATTTTAACAATTTGAAATCCGCCAGACCCCAGGGGCGGGGATTGCGTAATTTAATTTATCAGTTCTCTTTCCGGCTTTTCGACGATTATCAAAAAATAATTTTAAACACCGAGGAGTTGACGAGCGTGTTTCATTTTCCGGTCGGAAAAATAGAAACGCCAAAGGTCCAATACTTGAAAGCGAAACTCGCCTCGCCGCCGGTGAATATGCCCAGAGAAGGTTTGATTTTGGGAAAAAATTTTTTCAGAGGCGTTGAAACCGTCGCCAGAATGGCCCCGGAAGACCGGCGCCGCCACCTTTACATCATCGGCCAGACCGGCACCGGTAAGTCCAATTTTATAGAAAATTTGGTCATCCAGGACATTGACGCCGGGCACGGAGTCGCCCTGCTTGACCCGCACGGTGATTCCATTGAAAAGATACTGGGGCTGATTCCGAGGGAGCGGGTTGACGACGTAATTTTGTTTGAACCCTTTGACATGGAGCGGCCGATGGGCTTGAACATGCTTGAGGCGAGAACTCCGGCGGAGATGGATTTTGCGATTCAGGAAATGATAGCGATATTTTACAAACTCTTTCCGCCGGAAATCATCGGCCCGTTGTTTGAGCACAACATGAGGAACGCGATGCTGACCTTGATGGCCGATCCGGACGACCCCGGAACGATAGTTGAAATTCCGAGAATCTTTACCGACGAAAAATTCGTCAGATACAAATTGCAGAAAGTGACCGATCCGACGGTGCGCGCTTTTTGGGAACAGGAAATGGCTCAGACCTCGCCCCAGGCCCGGTCCGAACTGCTCGGCTATTTGATTTCCAAAGTCGGCCGGTTTGTTGAAAACACGATGATGCGCAACATTATCGGCCAGCCGCATTCGGCTTTCAATTTCCGGGAGATAATGGACGGGCAGAAAATTCTTCTGGTCAACCTGAACAAAGGCAAAACCGGCGAGGTCAACAGTTCGCTTATTGGATTGATTCTGATTTCCAAACTTCAAATGGCGGCTTTCGCGAGGGCCGATGTTCCGCAGGAGCAGAGAAAAGATTTTTATCTTTACGCCGACGAGTTTCAAAATTTCACCACCGACAGCATAGCGACCATATTGTCGGAAGCCAGAAAATACCGTCTTGATTTGATTATCGGCCATCAATTTATCGCCCAGCTGCAGGAAAAAATTCGCGACGCGGTTTTCGGCAATGTCGGCTCGCTCGTCAGTTTCAGGGTCGGCGTTGACGACGCGGAATATTTGGCGAAGCAGCTTGAGCCGGTTTTTGACGCCAACGATTTGATTAATCTTGATAATTTCAACGCATACGTCAAATTGATGATTAACGGCCAGATTTCGGTTCCGTTCAATATGATTACTTACCCGGGAAGGCCCTCGAGTCCCGAGCTTGCGAAATCAATTCGCGAAATCTCCCGCCTTAAATACGGCCGCGACAGGGCGATGGTTGAGCGGGAAATTTTTGAGCGGTCGCAATTGGGCAAGACAGCCCCGCCTCCGGCGTTTGATGAATTAAATCGATAAATCATGAATATCTCAAAAAAAGATTATTATATCGCCGCGATTGTCGGCGCGCTTACGGGAATTTTCGCGATTCCGACTCTTTTTCATTTAGGACTCCGGAACCCTTTTGTTTTTTTGTTTTCTATCGTCATTATCTCCGTTTTATGGCCGTTCGGCGTTTGGTTGGGAATATTTTTGTCCCGATGGCTGCCTTTTATGGCGCAGGTCGGCAAGTTCGCCGCCGTGGGTTTTTTGAACACCGCGATTGATTTTGGCGTTCTGAATCTTTTAAGTTATTTGAGCGGAGTTACCGCCGGATTCGTCATCGGCGGCGTTAATATTCCGGGTTTCATCGTGGCCGTGTCAAACAGTTATCTTTGGAACAAACTCTGGGTTTTCAAGAGCGAGAGCGGAGAAGATTCGCCCGCGCAGGCAGGCCCGCCTGTCGGCGAGGCAGGCCTTTTTCACGATTTCCCGATTTTTTTTGCCGTGAGCGCGATTGGATTGCTTCTCAACAGCGGAATGGTTATTCTTATCACGACGTTTGTTTCGTCTCCTTTCGCGGTCGGCGCCGAGGCGTGGTTGAATATCGCCAAAGTCGTCGCCACCGCGGTTTCTTTGATCTGGAACTTTTTGGGCTTCAAATTCCTCGTTTTTAAAAAATAATACCAGTTGATTTTTAGAAGGAGCGTGATATAGTGAGGTTATTCGATAACCTCTTTTTGTATATGAGCAATCTTGTTTTATATCGTAAATACCGGCCAAAGACATTCGGAGAAATTACAGGACAGGAGCATGTCGTCAGGACTTTAAGCAACGCCATTTCCTCCGGCCGGCTTTCCCACGCCTATTTGTTTGCCGGGCCGAGAGGAACGGGAAAGACGACGATCGCGCGAATTTTCGCCAAGGCCTTAAACTGCTCCGATTTACCCAACGTCTCCGCGAAAGTTGAACCCTGCAACAAGTGCGACGCGTGCGAAGATATAAATCATGGACGGGCGCTTGATCTGATAGAAATTGACGCGGCCTCCAATCGCGGCATTGACGAAATCCGCGATTTGAAAGAGGGAATAAAATTCGCTCCGGTGAAAACGAAATACAAGGTTTTTATCGTTGACGAGGTTCACATGTTGACGAAGGAGGCCTTTAATGCTTTATTAAAGACCCTGGAAGAGCCGCCGGCGCACGCGATATTCATCTTGGCGACCACCGAAGCTGAAAAACTTCTGGCGACGATTTTATCGCGCGTCCAGAGATTTGATTTTCGCAAACTCACGGTTCCGGAAATCATGGCGCGGCTTGGGACGGTCGCTTCTTGCGAGAACGTGCGGGCTGACGAAGACGCTTTGCGCCTGATTGCCGTCAATTCCGACGGCTGCCTGCGCGACGCCGAGAGCGCGCTGGAACAGGTGATCGCTTTGTCCGGCAATGCCGTCGGCGCGAAGGATGTAAAGGAGATTTTGGGAACGATTGATATTGAAACCGCGCGGGAATTCGTCAATTTTTTGATTAAGAACAATTTGGCCGGCGCTTTCAGATTTCTTCATCAATTAAACGACGGCGGTTCGGATCCTCAGGAATTCGCGAAAGCGCTGATTGGTTATTTTAGAAAGATGACTGTGTTGAAAGTTGATTCGTCGCTCGGAAAATTCATCGGCGCCGAGTTGACCGGCGAACAGATGTTGAACCTGCAAGAACAGATTCGGGACGTTTCCGTAAATGATTTGTCGGCCATATTGAAAAAAATCGTCGCCGCGGAGCAGGAAATGAAAAAATCGCCGTTTCCGTTTCTGCATCTGGAACTGGCGGCAGTAGATATAATTGAGAAAAATTGAATTATTGCGGGGTCGTCCCTCGGCCGTAGCCCACAGGCTCCGGCCTACGGGCGAGGCTAACGGTAGGACATTTTAGATGCAAACGGTTTATATTTTAAAAAGCAAAAAAGATGGTAATCTTTATATAGGATGTTCTTCTAATTTGAAGAAGCGAATGCAAGAGCATAATACAGGCCATGTGAGGTCAACAGCATTGAGAAGACCATTAACTCTTATTTATGCCGAAAACTATGATGATAAATATGAAGCTTTTCGGATGGAACGATTTTACAAAACTGCAAAAGGAAAAAGAATTTTAAAATTAAAATTGAAAGAATGAATATATTGCGGGGTCGTCCCTCGGCCGTAGCCCACAGGCTCCGGCCTACGGGCGAGGCTAACGGTAGGACATTTTAAATGAATATATTGCGGGGTCGTCTAACGGTAGGACAGTGGCCTTTGAAGCCATTTATCGGGGTCCGAATCCCTGCCCCGCAGCTGATTTTTTCCTTGGTATTCCAAGGAGTAAAAATCACGCAGAAATTAGCACAATTTCTGCGCTGATACCGAAGGATGACGAGCGACTTCAATTAGTCAGTGCGAGCGACTTCCTCAGGTGATTTAATTATAATGACCCACATCGTTTATATTCTTAAATGCGCGGACGAATCCTTGTATGCCGGATGCACCAACGATTTAGACAAGAGAATAAAGCAACACAATGAATCAAAATACGGGGCGCATTACACAAAAATCAGACGACCGGTGAAATTGCTCTATTATGAAGAATTTCCAACATTATCCCAAGCTCGTCAACGCGAATCCGAAATTAAAAGCTGGCGACGTGAAAAGAAACTGGCTTTAATTAAGTCAAATTTATTAACTTGAGACAGGTTCGGACTCCGAAGAGCATTATGTCCTCACGCTCGGAATATTTTGTGAAAGCTAATAAAAATGCAACAACGAATTAATGAAAATATGAATACAGGATTTTATGGCCTCGGCATTGCCCCGGCGCTTTTGGAAATTCTCGCGCGGCTTAATTTTAAAGCACCCACCCCAATTCAGGCGCAGACCATCCCCATTGCCGCTGAAGGAAAGGACATAGTGGGAATCGCGCAAACCGGCACCGGAAAAACCCTTGCTTTCGGCATCCCCATGATTCAGCGGCTCGCGCGGATAAAGGGCCAAGGGCTTGTGGTTTTGCCGACGCGCGAATTAGCCATACAGGTGGATGAGATGCTGAAAAAAATCGGCCATGGCGCGGGACTTCGAACCGCGATATTGATCGGCGGAGCTCCCATCGGCCCGCAGACGCACGCGATTTTAAAAAAGCCCCACGTTATAATCGCGACCCCGGGACGGCTCATTGACCACCTGAATCAAAAAAATCTTCACCTCAATGAAGTAAAAATTGTTGTTCTTGATGAGGCCGATCGGATGCTGGACATGGGGTTTGCTCCTCAAATTCAGAAAATTTTTGCCGCGCTTCCCAAGGACCGGCAAACCATGCTTTTTTCCGCCACCATGCCGCCCGAGATTATGAAGATGGCCGCTTCCTACATGAAGCTTCCGGTCAGGGTGGAAATCGCGCCCGCCGGCACCATTGCCGAGAAAGTAACCCATGAAATATTTATCGTTCCAAAAGAAGCGAAAACCCGGCTTCTTGAAAAAATACTCGGGAGTTATCACGGTCCAACCCTTATTTTTACGCGCACGAAGCACGGAGCGACAAAAGTTACCCGGCATATGCGCGCGGCAGGAATCACGGCCGCGGAAATACATTCAAATCGGTCTTTAAACCAGCGGCGCGAGGCGCTTGATGGATTTAAAACCGGCAAGTACAGGGTGCTTGTCGCGACGGACATCGCGTCCCGCGGAATCGATGTCGTCGGAATAGAACTTGTTCTTAATTACGATTTGCCCTCAACCTCGGACGATTACGTGCATAGAATCGGCCGCACGGCTCGCGCCGGCGCTTCCGGACACGCGATTACGTTTGCCGTGCCCGGAGAAGAGCGGGAAATCCGCGCGATCGAGCGTCTGATCAGAAAACCCCTGCCGGTATCCAAACTGCCGGAACTTCCACCAGCGCGCATCCCCGAATTTTTTGAAACTTCGCGCGAGCGGCCAAGATTCGCGCGTCCGGCCAGACCGCATTACCGCGGCAGGAGCTTCGGCCGCCGATAGAAGAAAGTGGGCAAAAGAGTAAACTTATGGCGACAATTCATAAACAGGAAGCTCAAAAAGAAGAGCCGGTATTTAAGCCAAAGGACGGTCAAATTGATTATACGAATATCCGATACGCCCCGGTCATCAATTGCGTTGTGAGGCACAATGACAAAATTTTGATTGTGCAAAGAAATCCAAAAATGCGATTGTATCCTAACCTTTGGAACGGCATTTCCGGATTTCTTGATGACGGAAGAAGTATTGAACAAAAGGCGAAAGACGAGTTGCGGGAAGAATTGGGAATTGAGGCGGGCGACATTGTTTCAATTCAACATGGACAGGTTTTTGATAAAGAGGAAGAAAAATACGGCAAGACATGGATTGTTCATCCGATTCTGGTTGATGTTAAAACGGACAAGATAAAACTGGATTGGGAAGCCCAAAATTACAAATGGATAAAAGTTGAGGAAGCTAAAAATTTTGATTTGCTTCCGGGGTTTGATAAAGTTTTAGCATCTCTCTTTTTATGAACTGGATTTTACTTTCTTTGCTCGCGCCGTTATTCTGGGCTTCTTCCAATTTTGTGGATAAGTATATTCTCGGCAAATATACGCGGGGAATTTTTGATTTTCTGTTTTTCTCAACAATCACGAGTTTGTTCTTGTTCCTGATACTTTTTATTTTTGTCGGAATGCCGGAACTGACGATGTATTCATGGATACCGATTTTG